>Ga0136643_10015212_pt1 | contig 11568 bp, 11 predicted proteins | sample TergutLab28metaG_FD_96883 | JGI IMG/M metagenome (GOLD analysis project Ga0136643, IMG submission 96883) | Labiotermes labralis P1 segment gut microbial communities from Petit-Saut dam, French Guiana - Lab288 P1 (version 3) (version 3) | ecosystem: Host-associated > Arthropoda: Insects >...
AAACCCCCCCCCCCCCAATATAAACTACTTACGATAACCCTTTGTAGCAAACAAAACATAAAATATCTTAGTCCATTTGATGGGCAGTCTGCTCCATGGGTAATAGGGCAGTATTTGGTATGAACTCTTCATGCCTCTTATAAATTTATTACAGCCATCAATTATTTCTGGCTTCACATTTTCTCCCTTCTGGTTTCTATTTTCCATCTCCACAATCTTTGATGTACGGAGGGTTGAAATAAGCTAAACATCACACTTATCCAGCTACACATGTAATAGAACTTGGCATTTTCATAAGTGTACCCCTTTTCTTTAGTCATTTTATTTTTTCCTTCATTTTCTTCATTCAAAGTCATGTGGCACTTATTACTCATGACATAAATATCAGGTGGCAGGCCAATCTCCTGGCCCCATGCTCCCCTGACATCACAACCTTAGATATCTTCCTGTGGGAATGTGTGAAGCACATGTTTACATAAATTCTGTGGATGATACTGCAACGCTTTGTGCAAAGATCAATGAAGCCATCCAAAGTGTGGCAAAAGGAATGTTGACTTGTATGTGGGCAGAACTGGTCTATCGGCTTGATGTGACCAGAATCACCAGGTGCTCTATTGTTGAGGTGCACTAGAGTACACACACCGTTTTTGAGTGAAGGAACAATTTTGCATACAGCTGCACACTTATATACAATTTGGTTAATATTTAATACAATTTTAAAAATACATCAACAGAACTTTTGTGGACACACTGTATCAGAATGTTGAATCACTGAGTTGCAGTATTAAAAACACAGTTGGATGTAAATGAGGTATACGAAAGACCTGAAACTACAAACAGATTATATCATTCATTATTTCATAGAACCAAATCAGGCAGCTGTCTAAATAAGGAGTTGTGCACAAAGTCAAACATTCCTCAAGGTGTAGTAAACATTCGGTAATCATATGTTCTGGCATAGGATTGCTCCACTTGCTGCCTCTCTGATCACAGAGAGGCAGCAAGTGGAGCAAACCTATGCAGCAAAGTGTTAAAAACATGCCAATGCCAGGGGAAGGGTGGAATCACCTTAGTGGTTAATCATGCCAGCACCAGCGAAAGAGTTAAAAGTTCCCTACCTTTTCCATCAGAGCAAAATCTCATTTTAAATTTATATACCAAAAAAAACTGGATCTACAGCGCCATAAAATAGCAGTTTTTTTTAAACCCAGGCCAACAGTTACAGAAACAGGGCACAAAGGTGTGTACTGGATTCAACTGGATCACGACTGAGTCTCTGATCCAGTAAACCAACTTAAATTCCATAATCAAACAATAAATTTCTTGACCAGAAAAGAGCATTCAGGTTTCAGAAGGACTCTGATCCATGGAGTCACAGCAGTTATAGTTGTTTTACCTTGCTGTGTAAATTCTATTTAATGCTAGATCTTCTTAACTATCTGCCACCATCAGCATTCTTGGACACTTACTCTGATAAACACTCCTTGAATTCCCCACTTTTCAGTTGCAAATCTAACTGGATGTTTTCACTAGAACTTTTGTCTGCATTACAGAAAATGTTGAACTGAAAAGATAGCAGGGGCATCACCTAAAATTCTGAGTATACACAATGTATTACAGGCATATATTAGCCTTGCCATTATCCTTGTCATTACTGCAACACTACCACCATACATGCCTCCACCAAAGAAAACGAAACAATTCTCATCCCAGTGCTAGCTCTGGGGTTTCAACAGTGATGCTGCTGAAGATTCATCTGTAGGATGTTTTGCCACATCAATTGGTAAATAGTTCCTGACATTTCAAGCAATCATAGTGTCCTTATCTTCAGGACCAGGCAATCCAAGATTGTAAATACTTATAAGCCAGCATGGAATAACATCAAGAACAATTGGCATCTCCACATACACTTCTGACTGAACACAGAAGTTTCAATACTCCTTGTCAACTGTCTTTATTCACAAACTAACAGCCATCAAATTTCTGGGACATGGCATTATACACAACATGAAAGGTGTCCTGAAAGTAAGGCCTCCATGTTTGTATCTTTATTGTATGCCTCATTTTTCCATGTAGTCTCCTAATTTGATAAATTGCCACCAGCACTGAACAAGTTTCTATAAACCTGCTGTAGAAGCTTCAGACTGTTCTCAAAACCATGTTCCCATAGCAACTTGAACATCTTCATCACATGTAAAGTAAGTTCCTTTGAGATGTTATGTGAAAATTTCAAACAACCAAAAGCAGATGCTGCAAAATCTGGGCTGTAGGGACAGTGTGGAAGAACTTCTCTAGAGTGGTGTCTGGTGCAATTCAAACCTGCAATAATCTCATTGACCATGATTAATTTTTTCCTCTATGTCTCTCTGATAAATCTGTTGATTTCCTTGAATAAGTTCATTGACATTTTGCATGTTCAAATTATGAGTTGCTGTGACAGGTCTTCCAGATTACATCTGGTCATTCAGGTACAAATTTCTGTCATTACCCAATGATTTTCTCACCCACTGAGGCAGAGTACTTACGTTAACATCATCCTCACCATAAAAAAAACAATAACTGTAAGGTGAATTCTGACGGGAATTTCATTTTCATGCATCAATAACTCAATAATTGCCCACTGTTTGGTGTTCTTTGACATGGTCGAAAGCGAGTCATCTTTTATGAAACAAATATAATGCAAACCACTAGGTTCACCCAACCATACCCCATGGCAAACTGAAGATCAAGGAACAACAAACAGGTTGGGACAAGTTCCACATCACGTGCATGAGACACTTTCAAGTAGGTACTACTTTCTGAACGCCTCTTGTACGTGGTTTTATATTCAGTGAAAGGCAGTCACGAGATTAATTAAGTTCCAATGAAAAAAATTTAACTTCTTAATCATTTCTGTAAATTATATGATCAGCTACTTTGTAAACTACATATCATATACAACATACCTTTAGTAAATTTTGCATATATTTTGAAAGCCATCTCAACAAAAAGAAACATCTCACTGTCGTGGCAGCCAGCAAGGAATCGTAACACCAGTGAGTATCGTAGCTGCCCCGTTCCTGCCAATTTAACACCTGTTCTCGTCAACATTTTGCTGAACAAAATCCTACAAGCAGAAGTACATTGTGTGTTGAATACATAAATCTTGAAGAAGAATTAAAGACCATTATACAGACCATGAAACAGTGTGAAGCCAGAAAAAAAATGGATTAAGTCCTTACCTCATGACAAACGGCATAAGCTCTGTGCGATGTTCCATTTGAATTAGTTCACTCTCTTTGTCAATTTGAAATACTGTCAGTTCTGTCTTAAAAGTTTTATCATCAATCAAACCATACAAGTGCTCTCTGTAAGTAATTGAACAAATGCCATATTACATATATTATACATATATTCAGTACAAATGTTCATATTTCAATCATGGATGATAGATAAAGTCACTGATTACACTGGACAACAAATTTCAAAAAAATTTTTGTATCTGTGATGAATACGTTATTAATTTATTTGTTTGCATCTATGAAGTTAGAAAAGGGACATAAAAAAAATACTTGGCTCTTGTTTTAAAATTATGCTACCACTATGGTATTTTACAAAACAGGTTGAAATATTATACGGAATGGTGGATTAAATAAAATACTAAATACTATTCAGTAGAAAAGAATGTGTTTAGTAGACTTATTCTGTTTAGGGATAATATTTACAATGTAAACTGAATACCGCACAGTCTTTTTCATGTAAAGTTCATTATTTAACACAAAATCATGTAATTTTTTTTCGTTTTGCCTGTCACTTGTATTCCATGGTAGGGGGCATCCCTTGCCAAAGTCCAGCAGTAGTCAGTGAACATAGCACAGTTCCATTTCCCTTGACATCTCTTCTCCATTAAAGAAATGTCTTGATGGAAACGTTCTCCGTGTTCATCACTCACTGCACCACAATTCTCTTGGAAAAAATCCAAATGTGAGTGAAGGAAGTGTATTTTTAGTGACATGTTGCAGCCTAATTTCTGGTAGCCCTGCAAAGGGTTGTTTACAAGCTCCTCATAGTTTTGAGTCTTTCTGTTTCCCAAAAATCCTTTTACTACAAACTTAAAACTGTCCCAAGCTGCCTTTCCGTCCCCTTGAAGGAGCCTGTCGAAGTATTCGTCCTTCATAAGGTCTCGTATTTGTGGATCAATGAAAATACCTTCTTTCAATTTTGCCTCACTTAGCCTGGGGAACTTTTCTCGTAAGGCAGCTTCTTCTTGGTTCATGACCTTTACAAAATTTTTCATCAGACCAAGCTTTAAATGCATGGATGGCAACAAAATTTTACTCAGTTTCACTAATGGTTTATTTTCCACATTCATGATTCCTGGTTCCAGAGATTTTCTGGCAGACCAAACCTTTCTTGTGTAATGAAGAGACCAAGCTCTGCTGTCCCATTCACAAATGAAACAGCAATATGTACATTTTGTGAATCCTTGTTGTAGTCCAAGTACTAAGGCAATCACTTTTAGGTCACCCCAGATGTCATTTGCATTTATCGTAATTAATGGCTTCCATCAGAATCTTCATGTTCTCATATGACTCCTTATTATGCACTGAATGACTAACAGGAATAGAAGGTAGGGAGTTGCCATTGTGAAGGAGAACTGCCTTGAGACTCAACTTAGACGAGTCTATAAAAGAGTCGCCAGTCCAGAGGATTGTGATTAATATTGAATGTTTTCATCAGGCCATCAATATCAGTGCAAGCAAACAAGGCCCCTTTTCATTTTAAAGAACTGAATTATATCTTCGTGCCTTTTATGATACACTGAAATTCTGACATTTTTTTTCAGAAGGTTCCATTGTTGCAGTCTTGAACCTAATAGTTCAGCCTCACTTTTAGGTTAAGCTGAGATCCCTAATTAGATCATTTAATTCCTCTTGTGTAATTCGATGGAATTTGTTAAATTGAAGATCAGCAGTAAAATCAGCATCTGTAGATGTTGAAGGCTGAGGTGTCTTCTCCCGGTTTTCGGTAGGCTTATCATCTGAATCTAAAATATACTGCTGCACTGGTACTGGAACACGGAGGTCTTCAGTGTGGGTACCGGTGAAATATTAGGATAATTGAGTCTTTTTTTTTTTTTTTGTAATTCCGTGCCAAAGTGGCAGAACTATACAAAAATAGCAATCTGTCAAATGGTTGGTTGGTTCCCTCCATATCATGGGAAGGGCAAAAGGCATTGAATGTCCTTTGTTATTTAGCCACTCATGTAGAATTGTAGCACAAGAGATACAACATACATGAACAGCCCATTTTTTGTCTTGGTTTCCAACTTTGCAACCGAAATAGCATTCATAAGCTTTTTTCGCCATCGGTGTTAATGGACGTTTTCGTGTTAAAAAAGTAATTTCTCCGCAATATAGCAAAAACTTTGAGCTGTTTACACAGTTTTGTGGCATAGTATAGGAAATGTAACTCATTTTAAAGAAATAACAAGCTTAAAACAAACTTAAAAGTAGTCTCACTAACTTCTTCTTTTTATATAAGTTTAACGCCAGCCTATTTCTGCTCCACAAGCCATCACCGACAGCCACCTTCCTAACTGGCACTGTGCCAGTGTGACCACTCGGCAACTATCATTACTCACCATCTGGGAGCACAGTGCTGACACATGTATCCCTTCCAAATAACAATTTTACACATTAAGCCACACTTCATGTATCATGATAACTAGAGCCAAGAATTGAATTCTAAGGCCATATTTGGTTTCAGCACATTGAATTGAAGAGGAATCTACTATTTTGGTTACGGATACATTTTGTGTTGACCAGTGTTATTAGTAGAAAATGTAAGACGCAAAGAACTATAATTTTGCCTGCTGTTTTGTATGGGTTTGAAAATTGGCCACATTAAGAGGAATGTTAACTGAGGTCATTCAAAAATAGGCTGCTGAGGAGGATACTTTGGCCTAAGAGGAATGAGGTAACAGGGGAGTGCAGAAGACTACATAACAAGGAGCTTCACAGTCAGTACCAAATATTCAATCAACAAGAATGAGATGGGGAGGGCATGTGGCACATATGGGAGACAGGAGATGTGCACACAGGGTTTTGGTGAGGAGACCTGAGGAAATGGAAGACATTAGGCATAGATGGGAGGATAATATTAAAATGGTTCTTCAAGAAGTGGGATGGGAGGCATGGAATGGTTTGGGTTGGCTCAGTATAGGGACAGGTGGCAGGCTCTAGTGAATGTGGTAATGAATCTTCTGGTTCAATGAATGTGGGGAATTTTTTCACTAGTTGCGGTTCTGTTAGCTTCTCAGGAGGGAAACTGCTCCATGGGTGTCAGTCAGTTGGTCAGTTGGTTTGTCAGTTGGCCGGTCAGTTGGTTGTTTGCTTTGGTTTGGCTTGGTTGGTTTGTTATTAGTAGGATTCAACCCTCATTCAACCCTAACCAGAAAATAAAATTTGCTCCCTGTGGTAACATTTACCAGTCTAAAACTACTGCTAGAACTTCTACTACTACAGATGACTAAAATATAAGGTTTGTTTTTAACAAGCCTCAAAATTTTTAATACTACAATGATGGTGCCTTTCACTATGTATTTAGCTTCAAATAATTTTAAATACAGTGAAAACAATATTTTGTTGCAGTCTGTGTATTTATATGGCATCTGTTTCATCAATGTCACATTCCCATATACAGAAGAAAACTTGCCAATGCAGCAGTCAAACTGATCAGTTTGGTTGGGCCCTGTAAGTATGGTGACAAAGGTGCCTATGTTTTGTTCCACCATGAGGAAAACATCACATTTTTCCACATGATTACATGAACTACAGCTCAAACAGCATAACTCTATGTGAGATTTGAGATTCTCCCAGTGGTGCTGAAGAAGATTCTAGTTGTCTGGGTTGTCATGCCATGCTGAGCGGTAAGAAGTTACTTATGTTTTGAAGGAGTGTAAAACAGGCCAAGACTTGGACCACCTGACACTAACAATGAAAGAACTATTTCCTTTGAAATGTAAGTTACTCTTTATCAATGGACATGGCATATAACATCTCAGAACCCTTAAATTGTCAGCTCTCTTATAATTCTCCATATCATAAAAGTATACTAAAGATAGTCTTACAAAATGTGTAGCTTTGATAGAATTCAGATGAGACATCATGCAGACGGAATGCTAAGTAACATTTAACTGGAGCAACTAAAGACTGATAAATGTAATTAAATTTTCCAACACAACTTTATCTGGTATTGCATTGCTGTTAAATACTCAAAAAGCTTTCTTACTCATACTACCTCAGAAATGCTTGAGTATACCCAGCTAAGCACCAGAGAAGAGATGCAGCCTGTTATGTCAGCTGATACTCAGGCACACGTTACACAATGTCTCAAGCATGTTAGTACTGGTCCACTGTAGTCTCTAAAGTAAATGACAGCACAGTTGTGACTATGGCAGCAAAAAATCAATCTTCAGGCATTATCAGTGTGTTCATATGGATATATGGAAGAATAGCAAAGAGCTTTCTAAACTTCAGAACCAACAGTAATATCAAAGAATATGTCTATGCCTTTCTGCAGTGGTCCTCAGCATGCAGAACATCAGTGGACTGAATTACAGTATTCTTTATTTGACCATCTTTACACAACAGTGAGGTGCAATGTTTTTATTATGCAACTATCAACTGAGCGACATGTTCCAACCCTACAGGGCGATCATCAGGCTATATAAAATAATGGTAACTAGACAAGGTACATGCAGTAGTATTACCTGCAGGATCCCGTGGTTTACAGTTCAATATATACTAAAATATAAAATGTGATAAAATTGGTGTAAAATACCAATATGATAGTATTACACTCTGAGATTTAGTGTGTGTGCAGCGTGTGTAGGGGTAGTTGTGCAGTGTATGGATTGGTTGTTGTCTGCGTGTTAGGGTTGTTCACTGTGTGGACTGGTGGGATTTATCGATCGAAGTTTGGCGTGGCCAGTCAATTGTGACGAAATTTAGTCTTCTGTGTACAGTCAGGTAGGGGTTTATATAGTTCGCGTGTTAAGGGTGTTAACTCACTGTTGGCTGATCGTCGTTAGCTTAGAAAGTGTGTTGTTGGGCGTCGTCCAGTAGTGCGGGGGTTGTTCTGGGCTATCTCGTGTTGCGCTAGTGCTTCGGGATTGTGGCGTGGGTGCGGTTGTCCTTGTTGTCACGTAGTCTCGATCATTGGGTGCGTCGTATCCTAATTGAAGGTGCGGTGTAACTGGTGGCAGGCAATGTATAGTCAAGATCTGGTTTTTATGGTGTGCCGCCTGTTGTGGTCGTTGTTTCTGGATCTACTGTTGGTGGATAGATTACGGTGTCCTAGTAGTTGGTGGTGTATCTTGGGGGCTGCGACAGGTCTCCATTGTGCCTGTCCTGTGTGGGTGCGAAGCAAACACCCCCGCACTACTGGACGACACCCAACAACACACGTGCTAAGCTAACGACGATCAGCCAACAGTGAGTTAACATCCTTAACACACGAATTATATAAACCCCTACCGCATTGTACACGGAAGACTAAATATCGTCACAACTGACTAACCACGCCGAACTTCAATCGATAAATCCCACCAGTCAACACAGTGAACAACCCTAACACGGAGACAACAACCAATCCATACGCTGCACAATTACCCCTACACACTCTGCACACACACTAAACCTCAGAGTGTAATACTATCATATTGGTATTTTACACCAATTTTATCACATTTTATATTTTAGTATATACTGAACTGTAACCCACGGGATCCTGCAGGTAATACTACCGCATGTACCTTGTCTAGTTACCATTATTTTATATAGCCTGATGATAGCCCTATAGGGTTGGAACATGTCGCTCAGTTGATAGTTGCATAATAAAAACATTGCACCACAATGTTGTGTAACGATGGTCAAATAAAGAATACTATTACACCAACACAACAGGATGGAAAACCCCCAATATAGGACTGAATTATACTGTCAATGAAGTCAAATAATGACAGACTTCTTCTAATGTGCTGAAAAATGAAGTTCAGACTTTCACATTTTACTCACAATCTCTTACATATAAGACTGCATCTGACAACACCCACAATACAGGACACCTTGTTTTCCATAAAAAGGAATTTTTCATGCCGTTCTGCAGTACCATGACATCCAGGTGTCCTACAGGGTGAAGGAGTCTATAAACCAGGTGTCCTGTAGGGCGAAGGAGTCTAGAAACCACTGTCCTATTAGATACATGCACAAAAAGTTACTAAAAGAAAAAGATAACAGAAACACATAGAAGAACCTCACCGATAGGGTATCAAATATTTGGGCTTGTATGACACAAGACAATCAAGTGCCATCTTCTGAACTTCAGGACTCTTATGAGTTAAAAATTCTAGATAAGCTCTGTTCAGATCTGGTTCTCGATATATGGAACGTGGATTCTTCATTTTTGTGAAGACGTTCATATGTGCAAGTAAAGTCCTGCAACAATAAAAAATATACAGTTTAAGCTTGCAGGTATTTGTGTGTGTTCAGATCATGATCATCGGGCTGTGACACTGGGTTGTCTCATATATGGACACCAACAATTTAGGACGAATATGCCATTTCTACCTCCAGGGTCAAGATGAGTAAATAGACAATGAAGTCAGTTTATCTATGACAGTTACAAGGAATGTGAGCAATGATCTCCACACAGAAAACTGTAAAATGAGTGATCATTGCCATAAGTACCTGAAAATTCAAATTTTCAGAACTCAGTTTACTTGCAGTAGTATATCTAAATTTCCTCTAAATAGCTAAGCTCTAATTATCAGTACAGTTTCTACAATAAAAACAAAAATCAATGTCTTGAATCAAACAGTACTGCACAACACTCTACACACTGATTCCTCTCTACTACTCATACCTATATTTCTACTATGGATACTAACAGTCAGCAGCAATTACGTTTTCTCTTCAGCATAAAACATAATATGATAAAGTAATTTCTTCAGTTAAACACAATACATATATATAGTCTTTAATACATAGTTGGCAACATGTTTCGGTTCCAGTGAACCATCTACAGATCAATACTTAATATGTGGACACGGTGCATTCAGTGAGTGCGCACATTACAGGATCCCATATTGTTTACAAACCACTTCTATTTTAAAATTCAAGTTAAAAACCTATTGGCCAATGTATCTTTTAAAATTTATGTAAAAACTCCTATCAGTATGTTGGTAAATCCACATTAAAATTTATGCTAGCTTATACATATTAAAAGTTAAACTAAAGCTCTTGTTAAATGGACATATAACTAGGGTTGTGTGTATATGTACTTAGTTGAAGCCAATATTTTTTACTTATTTGGTCATATTCTAAATTCTGAAGATTGTTTTTATCACAAGTACATTAATGCCTTCCTATGGAAGGCTAAGTTCAAGGTTGTGTATCACATGCAATACAGCTCTTATCAATTTTGTTTTCACATATGTATTTTAGGTACAGTTCTAATACATGAAGTTCTGCTAGGTATGTGTATATGTTTGTCAAACTCCGCGTCACTTTTTATGAGATGGATGTATCTGTTACATTGAAGGAGGGGTGTCTTGTAGTTTATTCCATGTCAGAATCTGATTTTGTTTGTAGAGTGGTTGCTTACATGTGAGTAACACTTGTGACAAGTATTAGTTTAAGTTTAGCTTCAGTAACTTGTAATATATATAAGCTAGAATAAATTTTAATGAGGATTTACCAGTGTACTGATAGGAGTTTTACATACATTTTAAAAGATAAAAGAATTTCATCATTGTGTGAACGTCACAGAATGTACTTAAACACACCCTGAAACCTGGCCTTGACTTGGCCTCCTTATAAATGAAAGTCCTTTCAGGCATCCGTTTCTAGGATAGGGAGGTTTCATCCATATTGCAGCTCTGCTCTGGCAAGTAATTCTCCTCCACAGTCAGCTTATCTAGGGTTTCCAAAAATTCTTACTACTGTCATATATGCAGTCCATCATTGACCGAAATGTCATTATGCGGCGCATGACTGTATATTATTACCCTGTTACAAGAAGTCTGAAGTGATTTTAAAGTCACAGCACTCTATGTATAATTGCGTCACTAAATTCACACATGCAAAAACAGCAGTATTTACGCAAATACTGGCTTGACACAGGGGTGAACAAATCCAAGGTACCTGGTCAACCAGGTGACTACATTTTATATGGTGACACCTAGGATTTTCACCAAAACAACTGCAGTTTTTCACATGTACCAAACAGAAAGTGCCAGTTAACAATCAGGTTCACAGGTCACTCCACAATTGTGAGTTCTAAGTATGGAAATGACACTCTTCTGGCACCTACAATTTGTAAGTGGCTCCCAGATGCCTAAAAATTAGTGCACATGTGAAATGTATAACGGCTACAGCTTAATTTTTAACAGAAAATATATTTAAAAATGAGTATGTAACAGCCGGGGGGGGGGGGGGGGGGCCCCCCCCCCCCAAAAAAAAAGGAAAAAAATTTAAAAAAAAAAAGGATAAAAGGGGGGGGGAAAAAAAAAAAAAAAAGACAAAA
>Ga0136643_10015213_pt1 | contig 11567 bp, 8 predicted proteins | sample TergutLab28metaG_FD_96883 | JGI IMG/M metagenome (GOLD analysis project Ga0136643, IMG submission 96883) | Labiotermes labralis P1 segment gut microbial communities from Petit-Saut dam, French Guiana - Lab288 P1 (version 3) (version 3) | ecosystem: Host-associated > Arthropoda: Insects >...
CGCCAACTATAGTTGACGTACCGCACCGCTAACCTCTAAAGTTGCATTATATATATTTATTCAACAAATATAGGTACTGAATATTTTAAACATGGTATACAATCTCCGTTTTTTTATCTTCAAAATGCAGTTTGTTTCATAATTCTAACGTATTTGGTTCCTGTATTATTCACATTTTATTTACAGGGTGTGCTAAAATTAAAAAGAATAATTCCGGCGCCAAAAGGTTAATATTCCTTTCCCAATTTACAACCAGTCTACCACAGGTAACTGTAAAACCTAAAGCCGCCCTATGCTTTAGTAATCATCATGCCATGAAAGAATATAGTGGAAGTGGAGAGATATTCCCTTGAAATTATTAATCTCGTCACTAGACAGAAGTTGGAAGTTTATGCTTCTTCCCCTCTAACCTCGAGAACAATATCACAGGTACCTTACTTACTCCATGGTTCACAGTCCTTGAGAAGCTAACCGGTTCTCAGCTAGTCAAGAAATTCCCCGCATTTTATGCAACCCGTAGGTTCATTAGCGCTTTCACTAATGCCCGCCAACTGTCCCTACCCTGAGCATGGTCAATGCAGCCCATGCCCAACCTTCCCACTTCCTGAAGATCTCTCTTAATATTACCTTCGAATCTATGCCTGGATCTTCCATGTTGTCTCTATCCCTGAGGTTTCCCAACCAATAAACTGTATGCACCTCTGCTCTCACCCATACGTGCTACGTACCCCTCCTATCTCATTCTTCTTTATTTGATTACCCCCAAAAAATTGGGTAAGAAGTACAGATCATTAAGCTCCTCATTACGTAGTTTTCTCCACTCTGATGTTACCTCTTCCTTCTTAGACCCAAATATTTTTCTCAGCACCCTATTCTCAAACACTCTGACCCCACGTTCCTCCATCAATGTGAGCGACCAAGTTTCATACTCATACATAACAACGGGCAAAATTATATTTCTGTATATCTTAATCTTTATAGTTTTGGATTGCATATTGGAAGTCAAAAGATTCTGCACTGAATGATAACAAGCATTCCCTGACTTCAATCTCCTCGTATATTCTTCCTGAATAGAATTTTGATTTGTTAAGTTTGTTTCCAAATATCTGTCATAGTTACCTACTGGATAAAAGTCTGGCTAGGCTCCAGAATTGGATTGGACGCTTTAGACAAGAGATGAATTCCATCCCCCAGTCGTTCGGCCCGTATTAATCCATTACACTAAATTATTCCATTTGTTCTGAAGGAAAGAAGGAACGAAGAAGAAAGGAAACAACCAAAGAAAGACGTCTAAAATAGCACAGTGTAAAATGAAAAAAAAAACCCGTGGAGTGAGAAAGTAAGAGGACAGATGTGTAGCGGCATTAAAGTATCTCTGTGATAAATATGCGCTTCACTGTTTTCGCTGTTACACCGTGCATGTTGTCGAGTTACTAAATCACTATACCAACCGTTGCACATATATAAAATTTACACATTAAAACATTTAAAAACTCCGACATGTTTCGGTCCTAAGAACATCATCAGGAAGCTATATATTCCTTGCTAAAGTCACACTAGTAACAGTCACAGATTAATTTCATTGTACAAGTTGTGTGTTGTGGCAACATGCCGTGTTGTGTAATGTTATGTTGCGAAGAGTGCCCTGCTATGGACATCTGTAGCACGGCACCCTTCGTTGCGTGATACTCACGCAACGAAGCACAGAATGCACTTCCGTAGCAGGGCACTCTTCGCAACATAACATTACACAACACGGCATGCTGCCACAATACCTAACTGGTACAGCGAAATTAATGTGACTTTTTATAGTGTGACTTTAGCAAGGACGATATGGTTTCCTGATGATGGTCCTAGGACCGAAACATGTGGGAGCGTTGTAATGTTTTAATGTATAAATTTTATATATGTGCATTGGTTGGTGTAGTGACTGAGTAATGCGGTTCACTCTTTTTATTATTTGTCTAGAAGGAGGCTTTGAGGCTGGTCATAAATACTGCTGTTTAAATCTTAACCACAGACTTCTCATTTTTTAATAAAAAGAACCAAATTATTAAACAAGAAGTTCATTAATAATAATAATTATATATTGGTTGAAGAGTTACATGGATTGCTTGTAGTATCTTTATCAGTATGAACTGTGCAGAGGATTTTGCCTGTAGTCTGCGATGTAAGATATTGGAGGCCGATGTCTGCTGAGCCAATTAGCTAGAAAATCCAGTTTCCTGTACCTCAAGTGAACAGCTACTCTCTCCGGAGCAGGTTAGCTTGTGGGGGGGTGGGGGTGGGGGGGATGGGATCCGCAAAGTCTCCTAATCAAGAGAGGGGCCTGTCTGAATCACTACAGAATTGATAGCGAACAAGAGACCAAGTGCTGTAATTGTGGGCGCTGCACTGTCAGCTGGATCCCAGACCAAAAACATCTTCTTAACTAGACGCCTTACAAAATCTCACAGTTCGGAAAGCTTCTTAAAGGAAACGAAACAAATAATGATGTTATAGTCTTCAATAGATAGCACTAGGCATACCGTAACCATAGATGTGAAGTTTACTGACGTCTGCGATATGGTGCCTTGTTAACCGGCAGAAGTGTACGACATGTTCCTTCACCGTGAGTGAGGGAACAGGTTTATCTGAAACGTCGACGTATTTCAACCAGGCTATAAGCGTCAAATGCTAGATGACACATCATAGGTATTATTGACCGCTGTGAGAGCCTCACAGTACAATGATGTAATTTTGACGACTGACATCCCGCTGTAGTCGTCGGTAACAATATATTTCCCTGTGGCGCTGCGGCCCAACGCGGTCCATGGCCTCCTCATTTTTGAGGTTTCTAGATCACACACAACGACGCATCACAGTCGGTAGAACTCCTCTGGACGCGTGATCAGCGCGTCGCAGAGACCTCTACCTGACAACACACAACACTCACAACAGACAAACATCCATGCCTCCCGGTGGGATTCGAACCCACAATCTCAGCAGGCGAGCGGCCGTAGACTTACGCCTTAGACCGCGCGGCCACTGGGACCGGCCGGTAACAATATATACAAAGTTGATATCAGTCTAAAAACAAATAAATTATATTTTGTTTAGTAGAACTACATGTTCCGGCTTAGGATAGGCCATCCGTAGGTTCAGAAACAATTTTAAAAGGACGTTGAGCTGTAATTCACAAATAGATATATCAGTTTATATATTATACATCAACATGTTTTTGAAAAAAGTTTCTGAACCTAAGAATGACCTAGATCAGGCCGAAACATGCCTTTCTATTAAGTAAAATACAGTTCAGTTGTGTTTAGACTGATATTAGCTTTGTATATTGAGTTATAGTGAAGCGCTTTTCTTGGGAGAGAGGATTCATTCGAAATGTTAACACAACAAGTTCGTATCTGCCTGAAGACTATACAGGATGCTGCAGCGTTATGTGCCCGTCAATGGTCATTGTTGGTACTGGTCGGAGGGGGCGATGCTTCCCACTCCCCGGCCAAATTACCTTAAGGGAAAAGAAGATTTGGAGGGTGGGAGAGTACCAGAGGCGATCAGGACGAAGAGGAAAAGATAAAATTCCTTGCCCCGGCCTGATATCGAATATGGATTCTTCAACTAGAGGTAGTAGAAACAATTCCCGTGGATAGCGAGAAAGACGTCGCTATACGTTTCCTCTATTCGGCTAACTGTTACATTCAATTCTAGCCACTTTCCTGTACCTCAACCAGCCCAAAGCGCTTGTCGCTATGGAAGATTATCTTACGGTAATGGACACCAAAATGTGTGTGAAGATAATTATTGTACTTAGGGGAAATAAACAAGTGAGGTTTGAGGGGAAGCTAACAGTTGAGAGGTTGTCCATCCTTGTGACTCCTGACCGTGGCCTCACCATACGCAAAGAGCTCCTCTTGTTTCACCCATTAGGTCATATGAAACGTGAAATAATATTTAAATTCCTTTTTGAGGCGTTTTCTGAAGCAGCGAATTGAATGTTGATACCGGTGAGATGGAAATATGAAAAGAACTCCTTTGGTTAACACGTCACATCCTGAGTTATCACCTGACACGTCACTTGCTATATTATTACATCACACGTCACTTTCTGTGTTACGACTTAACACGTCATATACTGCGTTATGACTTAACACGGCACATGTTATATTATGACCTGACACATCACTTTCTGTGTTATGACCTGACACGTCACATGCTGTGTTATGAACTGACACATCACATGCTGTGTTATGACCTGACACGTCACATGGTGTGTTATGACCTGACACATCACTTTCTGTGTTATGACCTGACACGTCATATGCTGTGTTATGACTTGACACGTCACATGCTGTGTTATGACCTAATATATCACATGCTGTGTTATGACCTAACATATCACATGCTGTGTTATGACCTAACACGTCACATGCTGTGTTATGACCTAACATATCACATGCTGTGTTATGACCTGACACGTCACATGCTGTGTTATGACCTAACATATCACATACTGTGTTATGACCTGACACGTCACATACTGTGTTGTGACCTGACACGTCACATGCTGTGTTATGACCTGACACGTCACATGCTGTGTTATGACCTAACATATCACATGCTGTGTTATGACCTGACACGTCACATGCTGTGTTATGACCTAACATATCACATACCGTGTTATGACCTGACACGTCACATACTGTGTTGTGACCTGACACGTCACATACTACGTTAAGGCCAGACGTTGCGGTCAAGCGATTCGTAAGTCGTTTTGCTGTCGGGCGGTCCCTGCCGGCAGCTGTCAAGCAGCTCGCTCAGTTTTTACCGACCAAATTTTTCTCGATCACTTCTCTCATTTTATTATTCTTTGATCATACTAATCGATGCTATATGATCTGAGCTATAGTCAGCATCGTTAAACAAACAATAAATAAAAACACATACAGACTTCTGTAAATATGATTGCGATATTGGAAAATGTCCATAATCGTGGAAATTTTCCAACACTACCGTTTGGAAATTGGATCTGTTTGTGTCGTTAGGTGTAAGGATTCTACTCAGGCACTAAGGGACCGAGTTTGGTAGGAACTTGTACACTTTTTGTTGTAACAAAGCTTCGTAACAGATATGAAGCTTGGATTTTTAAGTATTTCTTCAATATTATAATATAGATTTAGAATTACCTTTTGGGTAAAATGTAAGGGAAACAAGAAGAAGTCTTTCCATGTTTCAGAACAAATATTATAACCCAACACAGACCTTCTGTCCAGAACAACAGTGGCCGTTACGTCGCCACTATTTTCCTTTCATCTATACACTCTTCAAAATAACATCCAGTTTTGTCACTTATTTGTCTCCGCCTGTTTCAATGTTTGCCATTTTGGCAGTCATTCCTATTTTCACAGAGAGGGTCTGGTGAAGTGCTCCCAAAACTACTCTAACTTCGCACTTCAATGTGTCACTATGTGTTGTTATATATGCGATTACAGTGGCTGGCAGGTAGCTTGGTTTCAAGCGCTTGAAAGCCACGTGGGTTGGCTGAGAGGGTTGTGGTGTTAAATCCATCGCATACCCAGTAATTGAAGGGTTTCGATTACAAATACATGAGTGTTCATGTGTTCCGGTATAGCAGAGTGTACCGCGCAGGCTTTGTGTGCTGCCCTGTTGTCAGAGAGGGAAAGGTGATTCCGGGTAAGTCATGGTGAGAAAATAATGAATAAAACATTATGAAGCGTAATGAATGTAAGTGCAGAGCATGTAAAATAGACAACATAATGCTTGATGCATTATCTAAAATCAGATTTGTGTAGCGACTGATATGTTAATAGGTTCTGGAGCAGTATCTAATTTATGTTCCCGCATTGTGTTACAGTACTTAAATTCGGCTACCAAAATACAGGGTTATTCAAAATGATTTTCGGGGTCATACACCATACACTCCAGATGTAACTCCATGTGATTTCTTTCTATGGGGTTAGGTCAAGAATCAGGTTTGTGTTCCTCCTCTTCCCGCAAGTATCCCGGAACTGAAGGTACGAATCAGAACCGCCATTGAAAACATCACCGCAGACATGCGGAACGAAATCTATGATCGTGTTGATGTTTGTAGAATCACAAAGGGTGCACATATAGAGCACCTGTAAGGTATGTAACAAAAACGTGGAGTTTTGTTCTATTAAATAAAAAATACATATAATCCTGTCTCAAGTGTATTGTGTATGACAAGTTGTTAAAACCCCGACAATCGTTTAGAATAACCCTGTATATTTGTACGTTCTTGATTCACTCCCTTTTTAATGGGCAAAACAATTACAGGTGTTTAAAAGTATAAGCTTTCACGGGACGAAATTTGTGATAAAATCTATAACTAGAGGCCATGTAAATTCGGAACAGAAATCATTTTTAAGTAGTTTCCTTTGTCGCTAAATATTTCCTAATGATGGAAGGACTGTACGTTCTGAAACGTCGGATGCGGCCCGTCACCCTTTCAGTATTTTATCATCATTTAAAAAAAACTGATTTTCATGAAATCACTATTAATACCAGAAGACGTATCCCTAATTGGTAATTTCCTGTCACCAGACTCATCAGTTCCCCTAACGTGACAGATACACAACTATTCTGCCACTTTCCCCAGACGTTAAAAATCGTGTGTGTTGTTTTGTTCATCCAAATTTCAATTTATCAATCCCTCTCCTTCTATACAGAGTGTATAGTCACAACAAAAATTAAATATTTCCTAATAACTAGCCGTTATTTCTTTCACCCAGTTTCTACTATATTATTTTTAAACTCGGGTGCAATAAACCCTTTTGGGGGGGGGGGTTCCGTTCGAAATCTGCGAAGTTTTCTGAAGTTTTACTGCGAAATTAAAATATATATTTAATTCTATCATTACTTTTAAATTTATTTTTGCATTCATTTTATAAATGAGGTTCAGTAACTAAATGAATTTAAACATTTTTTAATTGTTTTTCTAAGAAAACAAAATACGGGGTATACACAAAAGATTGGTGCGGTTTAAAAAGCTAAAAATAAATCCATTTCTAACCTTACACGGGCAAAACCTACACCGTCAGCAGCAGCAACTGTCCAAGTTTCTCATGCCCTACCAGCAGTTCGCTTCCCATGCTTACTGCGGGGCCGCGGGGCCAGTTTCCAAGATGGCGTCGCAGCAGGAAAAGGCTTTCTGTGTGCTCCGTTTTGAGGTGTCCATATTTGTGATTACAGTGCAGCGTGAGTTTCGTGCACCGCTTAGAAAAGACGCAACATGCAGGTACGTCTTTTCTAAACCGTGCACGAAACTCACGCTGCACTGTAATCACAAATATGGACACCTCAAAACGGAGCACACAGAAAGCCTTTCCCTAATACGACGCCATCTTGGAAACTGGCCCCGTGGCCCCGCAGTAAGCATGAGAAGCGAACTGCTGGTAGCGCATGAGAAACTTGGACAGTTGCCTGATGCTGACGGTGTAGGTTTTGCCCGTGTAAAGTGAGAAAAAAAATTCTTATTAACTTTTGAAACTCCACCATTCTTTTGTGTGTACCCTGTAGAATACTTCTTGCTTTACCACAGCAACAATGGTTAGGAGAAGGCTCCTCAATTTTACGGTATACCTACATTTCCCGTGTTATTAATTTTTCGGAATGACCGGAGAATGTATATATGTTGTTGCGACAACGAGGAATTTGCCTTAGGTTAAACTTACGACGTGTTTAAATCGGCGTAGTAATTTATTTCTTATAAAACTAAAGGAAATGAACTCCAAGAATTATTTCCAATTAACCTTTTGGCGCCGGAATTATTTTTTTTAAATTTTAGCACACTCTGTATATAAAATGTGAATAATACAGGAACCAAATACCTTAGAATTATGAAACAAACTGCATTTTGAAGAGAAAAAAAAGGAGAGTATACACCATGCTTAAAATACTCAGTACCTATTTTTGTTGAATAAATATATAAAATGAAACTTTAGAGGTTAGCGGTGCGGTACGACCACTATAGTTCACATTAGGCGTCTAAAGGTTAAACCAGTTGCTGCTGCTGACGGTGTACTTTGTGCCCTTACAAGGTGAGAAATAGATTTCTTGTTAACTTTTCAAACCGCACAATTCTTTTTGTGTATACCCTGTATTTTGCGCATTAGAGCCGTTGGAACTTCAAACTATTGCGCATGGGGATTGCATGCTGGATACCTAAGGCTACAAACACACACTCAAAAATGTAATACCTATTGCTTTTCTACAAGAACACTATTTGAAAGAACTCGCCTTATTATTATGTTACGATTACATTGTTTGGTTATGAAACCCGAACGTTCATTACCGAGTTTACACGATCCCGCTACTGGTCTATAATCGGAACGAAATTAGTACGGTTTCAGGCTACTCACGCATTTTAATATTATCCTTCTATATCCAGCTACGTTTTCCGAGTGTTCTTTCCTTTAGCGCGTCTCGAAAATTATTCATACATTTCTCTTCTATTTTATATTAGGTCTTATACAGCCCCTTCAGTTTGGGACTTTGAAAGAAATTGATACCCATGATTACTTAATTTCAGATAATTCTACACAGCGATTACCCTATGATGCTACTTCGTTAAGAATTGTTAAAAAATTTTTCTGTCCCTATGTTATTTGCAAACACAATTAATTTGAGAAGCGGAAGTGAAAAAAAGTGTACAATTCCAGCTGTCTTACTTCGACCAACTTCGGGTTTAGTTTTTGCCTCGACGCTGTGCTTTGTCGTCAGGCTGTTCCTTATGCATAGCGTATTCTGTGGGCTCATGGCGGGATGCCAGATTCCTCCCTCGCCTCCCACTATACACAGTATCCCACTGCCTTATACACCAGTACGTAAACATGTACAGAAATTGTAATCCTACAGAACATGGTGACAGCGCGCTACTCTCGAATGTTACATCACTAATCCTATGCGAAATTAGCTGCACAACGCCTGCAGTACACATCGCAAGTCGTAAGGTAGAGGGAGAGTCTGCAGAATAACTTGACGGAGATAGGGAAGTGTTTATTTAACGACGTTACCAATTGCTAACATTATATAGCGTCGTTGGTAGACGAAATGGATACGGAGCGATGGTGGAATAGTACTGACAAGGGAAATGGAGGTACACGCAGAAAAATCTCTCCGAGAGCCACTAAAACCAACACAAATCCCACATTGACTGGGCTGGGGTCAAGAGTGGCCAGGCTTTTTTTTTTGAAATGCGACACTTTACCAGGTGTTACAAGACCGACCATCCACATTCAGGTTAATCTTCGTGTTTTAGACACTCTTCAATTACTTTAGAGATATCCTCGTTACGTCTGGTCTGAAAATATTTGCAGAAGAATGGATGGTTTACTTTACTGAAGGTTGCTGTTCCTTGTGACATTTCGTCTAACCTTAAAATACAGGTAGCATACCCTTCTTAATCATCTACCAGACTAAACGGCATATCATCCTTCAGTACCTTACTCTTTAATTCATCGACTTGCCAACATGAATGCTGTCATTTGTTAACTCATCGTCATCACTAACACGTTTCTTTTACTACTGCTGCTACTATACTACTACTAATGTTATTACTATTACCGTCACTACTACTACTACTACTACTATTACTACTACTGTTACTACTACAAGTGCTACTACTATTACTGTTACTAATACTGCTACTACAGCACTACTATTACTGCTACTACAACACTACTACTACTACTACTATTACCATTACTACTACACGTACTACTACTACTTACTACTATTACTGCTAGTGTAATACTACAATTACTACTACTACTACTGCTACTACAACACTACTACTACTACTATTACCATTACTACTACACATACTACTACTAATACTAATACTACTACTACTACTACTACTACTACTACTATTACTGCTAGTGTAATACTACAATTACTACTACTATTACTGTTACTACTACTACTGTTACTACTACTACTGCTACTACAACACTACTACTATAACTATTATTATTACTAATACTGTTACTACTACACATACTACTATTACTGCTACTACTACTACTACTACTACTACTGTTACTACCACTAGTATTACTACTACTGTTACTACTACTAGTAATAATACTGTTACTACTACTAGTACTACTACTACTATTACTACTACTACTACTACTAATACTGTACTACCATCACCACCACAGATAACAACTGTCCTACTACTACTTCTATCTCTGCTACTAGCCCTTTATGTCTTTTATTGCTTCAACCTCACTTCTGTTTTCGCAGTTTTAGCTTCAAACCCTTGTCTCAGCACTGACAAGTCAGGTGTGCCTTACATGCTACATAGAGGCACACCAGTCTGATATGCCATTGTTTTAAGTATTGATGAATGCATGGCATTACAGAGGCGGATAACAGGCCACACACACAATTAGACTATAAGTTAAAGTGTTAGGTGCCAGTAATAGAGTCACGACTGGCACAGATTTTGTTGGTACTGAGACAAATTCCTTACACAAGATGTCTTATCAGAGAGCTACAAACATGATTCAGAAATCCCGGAATAGGTCATTAAGTACCCACAACCAGCTACACGAAGTGTTGTTAAAGAAACTGCTCTAAGATATTTGTGAGCGTGCTGACACGCTACGCAGCGTGCAGGCTGATATGCGTGGCAGGTTTTTGTTGAATTGTTTACCAACTGAGCAATGTACTGCCTCTGATCTGTCAGATTTTAAATTAACTTATTGTCAGGGAAATTGCTACGTCCAGTAAATAGTAAGAAATGCAACGAACGAATAAATAAACATAAAACCATTAGACCATTTCAGTTTTTCCCGCACTTTATACCAATTTTTTATTTGGTACTTTCTTAATGATGTACAGCGGAATTTGGTTCACTTGTTGGGGTACATAAGCAATCATCGATCTGATTTTTAGCATGTCTTTGGAGCAAATTTGCTAATAAACTCTTCCGAATTTGGAGATGGGCTTAGACGATACTTCCGTAAGTTTGGTAACCGTTCACCGGGTTCCACGACGTCACATTTCACACGATTATAATAGCATGGTTGTGCAAATTCAGAAGGTTTGTTATTAACACGTAATACTGGGTGGTGCGAAGTTTCTTAACGCGCCTTTCCGTTGTTAAATATCGAGAGAAATTGACTTGCACTACAGTTATTAATAAATTAAATAAATTAATATAGGCTACACACCACACACGTTTCAACACACATTCACACAACACACACACACACACACACACTTTGGAACCACACACACACACTCACAACACACACACTCGCACACAATCACACACACCAAACACACTCACTAATCACACACACCATATACACATGCATTCACAAATCAAACACACACCACACACACACACCACACACTCACAAAACACACACACTCACACACCACACACAACTTATACACACGCATTCACACATCAAACACACACACACACACCACACACACACCACACTCACAAACACCACACTCACACACACCACACACACACAAACACACACACTCAAACCACACACACTCACACTACA
>Ga0136643_10015214_pt1 | contig 11567 bp, 5 predicted proteins | sample TergutLab28metaG_FD_96883 | JGI IMG/M metagenome (GOLD analysis project Ga0136643, IMG submission 96883) | Labiotermes labralis P1 segment gut microbial communities from Petit-Saut dam, French Guiana - Lab288 P1 (version 3) (version 3) | ecosystem: Host-associated > Arthropoda: Insects >...
CGCTTTAACAGCTGCGAGTTCCGTAGGTATTGCGTAAATTTCGTAATATCTTTTGGTGTTCTGTGTATAGGTGCGCAATAGGAAAACGGATACAAAAATACTTTATTCCACACACAGCTTTGTGATAATACGAGTATTACTTTAGGATAATACGAGTGTTGTTTCATGATAATATTGCCCTTATTTCGTAAAATGTGTCAAACCGACAAGATATCAGTTTTACACGTGACACATGCCTACAAAGTTAGGATATCCACCACCTATCTTGGTTATTCTTGAAGATGAGGTTGTCATCTTTATATATATATATATATGTAGTAGAGCACCGATAGTTCAATGATTCGCTGTACGAAAATCAGTTTAGCTTAAGTGGCAGTTAGCTCCTTTTTACAAAAGAGGGACGATATATAAACTAAATTAAAAATAACCGCCAATTCACAACTCAGTATTTTTGTCAGTACACATTAATCGTTACAACGTGTTTCGGCCCGCTTGATCGTCTTCAGTTAATACAAAAAATATACTTTACGATACAAGGTTAATGCCAACTTCAAGTTTTATAAAATTAGAAAAATTAATATTGCAATTAATTTTGCCAAGTGTTTTGTATATATTTTTGTATTGCCTGAAGATGACCAAGTGGGCCGGAACGTGTTGTCATGAATTATAAGTATTAACATTAAATTTTAGTCATACATTTACGGTTATCTTTATTTTGGTTTTGATACAGAAAATTAAAATCTTTGTACAGTGATACCTCGGCTAACGATTGACCCTGCTAAAGAATTTATCGGCTAACGAAGATTTTTTTCGCTGTTTTTCGGACTCGGCTAACGAATGTTTTAGTGGATGCGCGCGCTAACATAAAGCAGCAAACATGAACGGTCGGACCATTCCAGGAGCTTATCTTTTCCGTCTGTATGTGTGTTTCGGCTAACGAAGATTTCGGCTAACGAATGTGATTCCGGAACGAATTATCTTCGTTAGTCGAGGTATCACTGTATAACCTTAATAGTTATGTGATGTGACAAGCGCAGAAGACAACGCGCGCGGCATGAGTGTGGAGTCGAATGCCAAATTCGCTTTATCAGGTACATGCACCACAAATATTAGTCTGAAGTTGTTCATTCCCTTCAGTTTTAGATCAATGTACTTAGTTCTATTTCACCAATCAAATGCACAATATTAATTATATATATAAATATTACAGACGTATAAGCGAAAAGTTTTGGTACAGGGTGCACTTGGTGCCGGGGAACAAAATGGCATTTTGTTCTCCACGAAAATGGCATCCAAAAAGCATTTCCAGATTTTATCGGTTGTATATATACAGCCACCAAAATGACAGCATCAATTTACTGCAAATATAAAAACTTGAAACATTTTACAACTTTTTAAAGATTGTATTCTATCGATTATCTATAACAACCTCCAATTAAACATTATGACTTATTAATTTTTATTGATTTTGTAACATTACTGATATTGTGGAGCTTTAGCACATGAGAGGGGAGACTCCCTGAAGATGATGTAAATGCATCGAAACATCGAGGAGCACTTTACGGTACAGACTGTATTGTTAATATATTGTGTATTTGTTTCTATAAATAATGAATTAGTTACAGTGGTTAAATTTTATATCTAATAGGTGTTCTGCATTACGTCAGCTGTGGAAAACAATAATTGAACGGGAACGCTGCATGTTATTACGTTCAATTAAACGATATGATAATTATTTTAATTAAACGGCTTCTTGTAGTCGTTCGAATTAACCTGTGTTTTGTAACAAAAACTGTAATGTGAAAGTCAGTGAGGAATTATATCGCCTCCCGACGGCCGTGTTTGGGAACAAAATAAAATATATTTATTTCCGTCAAACTGAAAGGCTCGCCTCATTGTGTTATATGGTCATTGTTACACATCGCACGCTGAGCGCAAAAGTGGCACAATAAAAAATAATTGCCCATTTGGTTTTAATTCTACGATTGAGCTTAAAAATGTAGCAACTACATGTGACAATACAATGTGTAATACGGAGACTTTTTTTCCCTGCTTGTGCGCAAAATGTCACGCAACCCGGCAAGTTTTTGATACTTACCGTTACGCCACTGCCAACTTAATAAAACTTGTCAAGGCTGTTGCATCCACACGCCACTGATCTGACATGAATGTTACCGATGACTGTGAAAAGTTATTATTTCTAACCTATAATGAATGTTTGTATATATAGCACACAGGTGCTTTCCTGCAGGGGTCATTATTGTCTGTTACACCACGCAGACAGCGCCTCTCTACGCTACCAGATGAATTAATCAACTGTTGACAACATGGCTTATGTGACTTAGAAATTACACCTATTAATAATTTATGGAAATATATGGGGTTGAAAACAGACAAATTTCCATTATTGAAGTTATGGGTTGGGAAGGCATTTTTACTGTAATTTATAGGGGGTGTTTGGAATAATAAGATGAAAACTACTTTCCACCCCTTAAAATCGCTCGAACCACCCCTGCGTTTTGCATTGTTGTGTGTGGGTGTGAGGACAATACACGTGTGCTGGCAATGGTGACACCTACTGGCTGTGTGTAAACGTAAGTTAGACGTAAGAAATTTTTGATACAGAAACGACAGTCAACCCTTCAGCATGAAGCCAAGTAATGAATGCCTTAACTTCAAAATATTACGCGTTTTGTTGTGTGCTTTCTTCTGGTAATTCCCAGTCTTCTAAATTTTATATGCCGACGTTTCGGAACACTATGTCTGTTCCATCTTCATAGGCAGGTAGGTATGATACTTACCTGTCTATGAAGATGGAACAGACATAGTGTTCCGAAACGTCGGCATATAAAATTCAGACGCCGTACCTACATGTCTATGAAGATGGAACAGACAGAGTGTTCCGAAACGTCGGCATATAAAATTCAGACTCAGGGGAATTACCCAGAAGAAAGCACATAACATTCAGAACACGGCGAAAGTTTAAAATCAAGAATTATACGTTTTGCTAGAGGAGCAAAGACAGCTCAGTCACTGTAGTGCAACGCGGCATATTTAACTGTAGTCACCTTAATTTGTCGTTCATTTGGTCGTGATCTGATGAAGTAACTAATTTGTTTGCATTGTATGTTTGATGTTAGCAAAATGCATTTCGTTACTGGAAACAATAAGCGTAATGAATTTCACAGGGCTTCGCCACTCTGGAATGTTACAGCGGCGTAGGTTGGTAGTCGGCTAGCGACGTTTCGGGTATCCCACCGTTCCCTTCCTCTTGATCTATTGATCCTTTAAATAGGCTGTCCCGAAATGTCGGTAAGCAAATACAACCTAAAGTGCGTAACACCTAAGAAGAGCTAAGGCCTATACATCGCGGTGGTAACCCGAAAGCGTGATAAAGCTCCTAATTATGTAATTTTCTCAACCCTTCTCTTCATTAATATAAACAACCAACCAGATGCAACAATAACAGTTTTATTAACAATTTCACTCAGCTCAACATGTTTCGGGCGAGAGTTTCGCCCATCCTCAGGAGCACTAGACTGTGTTTACAGCTTGTGGTATAATGCACCGACGATGCTGCCGGCTGGTGACACGGATAAGGTGGAACTGGTTAAGTGTATGAGACCATAACTTAACCAGTTAACCAGTTAACCGGCTGATTGAAATTACTAATAAACTATTATTGTTGAAACTAGTTGGTTTTTTATATTGTTGTATCAATGATGCACGGTCACACAAACACCCTCCTCTTCGTGTTCCATCACGTATCCTTTCCAGTCCCTGACCAATAATCTCTCCGAATACGACGCTCGTTGCCGCAGAATTAACCTGTTCTTGTGTAATAAAAACCCAGCAGCAAGTTTTGGGATTAATTGTAATTGGGTTATTAGCCACGCGAGGTCTCTGGTGTACCACAAGACTTCGGCCGCAGGATGCAGGGCTGCTGAAATAAAGAAAGGCGCCCCTGACGTTATTTATTTGTGGTTTATTGGCGTCGAAGGGTTGGAACTACGAATTGTCCTGGAGCTAATATCGGTTCTGCAATACAATGATAAACCTAATAACAGTGGATTAGTTGTCGGAGGATAGAAAGAATGAAGGATATGAGATTTCATTGTGTGAGTTACGTCATAATTTGTGGTTACAGACAGCTGCTGCCACAGCGCGGCGCGCGGGGAATATTTCAACTACAGAATGCCTCACGTGGAAGAATAGGCCTATGTAGCGTCACTGGGAGTCGTCTGCTTGTGGTGAGTGCTAAGTACACTAATTGAGTGCACTAATCAAGGGTGTTGGCTCAAGCTGTGACCTTCGTGACTTGTGACCCGGTTCGAAACCTCGCCCTTACATCTGCGGTTTTGACTGGAAGGCTGTCATAATTTTCCTTATCCGGCAAGGCGAATGCGTGAGTAAAACTTAAAATTATGTCACAACTTTTTGTTTCACACCTTTTATAATTCAGTTGTTCCCAAATGCCGACGGTGGACCTGCGGGAAGGGGGGGGGGAAGTGGGCGTTTCTCTAAGGGGGCTGAAAATATACAGTATGGCGCAAAAGTCGTGTGACACTACATGTTTAAACATTTTGCCTGTAACGTCAAGTTGTTCCGTAGATTCTTTAAACAATTTTAAATGTGTTATTTGGTGACGATATCAAATGGTAATGTTGTGAAGCGTCGGTGATCGATAAGGAATGAATCTGAGGCATTGGTGGGTGGATTGATGCTGACGGGGGAAACAGGGAAGTAATGGAAGAAACACTTGTCTCAATGTCACACTCTCCAAATAGAACCCGGGATTCTCTGATAAGTCGCCAGCGATTAACTGCCTGAGACATGGTACTGCCACTAGTTAAATCATGTTTAGCTCTACAAGGGTTACTGAACCCATAGTATTTTTTTGTCGCTGTGTAAATTCCCATCGAATGCCCTCTGAAATGACGGCTATTAACATTGGGGTGTCTACGAAATATTTTTTTGGACATGAAGGGGTCCTTGCACTTGAGAATTTGACACCTGCTGATTTAACCTTTAGATGCCTAACGTCAACTATAGTGGTTGTACCGCACAGCTAACCTCCAAAGTTCCATTTTATATATTTATTCAACAAATATAGGTACCGAATATTTTAAACATGGTGTATACTCTCCGTTTTTTTCTCTTCAAAATGCAGTTTGTTTCATAATTCATAATTTGGTTCCTGTATTATTCACATTTTATATACAGGGTGTGCTAAAATTAAAAAAATAATTCCGGCGCCAAAAAGTTAATCAGCCTGAGCTGCAAACAGTATTGTTCATGAACTGGAGATATGAAAATAACGAATAGATTCACTGAGCAATTGACTAACCATCTAAGCAGCTAACCAGAAGTAACAATGAACAGTGAAGTCACTGCCCTGTAATCTTAAGGCTACGCATCTCCGTTGTATTTTTATCTATTAATTAAATAAGATAATAAAACATAGATTATTTAATTACATTATGTAATTAACAAGTCACTGACCAATCACATCCTTTGAACCATCAAATTTTGGTATGACGGGCTTACTTAATTCTTAATTTATATAGTACGCTGGGTTAGCTCAGTCAGTGTAGCGACAAGGCTGCGGGCTCGAAACTCGAGGAATCATAGTTTGATTTCTGGCAGGAACAAGAGATTTTTCTTTTATAAAAATTTCCAGACCCCATCTGGGGCCCACCCATTCTCCTATTCAATGGGTGTCCACGGCTCTTTCTCCGATCATAAAACGGCCGAGGGGTGGAGCCAACCACTCCATACCATACCCAGGTTAAGAATGAGTGGAGCTAGGCCTTTACTCCCCCATATGCTTTCATGGCGTTGATGAGGACAATTTGGTATTTACATTCTTAAATATTTGATCCTTGCATGAAGTGAATGATGATTGTATCAACATCTGCGCCACGCAGAACCTCTGATTTGCAACTGACCTCCCCACCCCCTGCCCCCCCCCCCCCAAAAGCTAACAGTTTCTAATCCTCTTCCTCGCATGTCAACAAATGCTCGTCCAGCCTTGTGCATCTAATTTTTTGTTTTAAATCTGTCAAACCGATTCTTGAAACTACTTCAGAATACTTGCCTGTCTGATCCAATTACATCATCCTGCAGTAGGGGAGAGGAGTGGGAACTGAAATAGCGGGCCCTTCAGCCCTTTCCCCCTGCTCAGAGCCCTCTGTCGGTGACACAGTCATCCCAAAGAAATGCTCTTACTTGTCGCACACTTTCAGGAAGAACTACAGAAATGGCAGCGCGGGGAGAAGTGGGGCGGGAGGGGGGCGGTTTATAGATCTCGAGAGTATGTAAATGAATCGGGGGTGAGATAAAGAGTGTGGGAGAAGGGAGAGAAATATCAATAAAGAAGAGAGAAAAATAAACGTCAGTGGTGACTGATTTGTCGTTGATATAAACTGTGATAATATGATTATTGTAATTTTTTCCCTTCGTTTGTGTACGAATTTATGCGAACTGTGCAGCGATAAGCTGAAATAATATTGACGCTTCTGACTGGCAGAATGCGCTGTGATCTCCCACCTGAACACTTGCCAACTTGTTGAGGCAACTGCATACAGGATTGTAAAGATGTCCATACCGAGTTGTATTTTATAGAACATATAGAACAAAGTACTCAGTTCTAGAGCAAGGTATCGCCGTTGTGTTTCAATGTACTAGTAAATAAAAGAAATGCATATTACACAATTTTGTCTATAAATAATCATCGGCAACATGTTTCGGCTACAAAGCCATCCTCGAGCTGAATGTGTGCTTGGCCTTAAGATGGTTTTTGAAGTCGACCATGTTGCTGATGATTATGTGTTTAGATCTAATTGACCTTTGTTCTGTTTACTAATGTAATCAGTTTATTTCTCCAAACAAATGTACAATATTAATTATGTAAAAGGTAAAGTGATCCAGTTACAGGCCCGGTGTTGCCCGGAGGGTAGGTGAAGGTATAGCTCTACTCTTCCATGACCGCGGCACTAGAAGGGTGTGAGTGGTCAGCAGCACGCCCCGGCCTCACTTTACCCCCGGGAAAGACCCAGTACCCGTTTTACAGGAGGCTGGGTGGGCCCCAGGGCCGGTCTGGAAGGGCGGAAAATCTCGTCCCCACCGGGATTCGATCCCGGACCGTCCAGCCCGTAGTCAGTCACTATACCGAATAAGCTACCGGGCCCACATATTAATTATGTATAAATATTAGAGGCCTATCTCCGACACGTTTCGGTACAAGTGTACTGTGCCTTCTTCAGGGAGAATAAGATGTCAGTTTCAAAAAGCAGCTGCCAGTGATAAGCCGGTATTTGCAAGGTTCTTCAGTCTGCAGCAGCTTCGTTGTTGTTGCCAACTGAGTAAAAGCGGCACAGCTGTACAGATTTTTTCAAAACTTACGGTTAATTAAAACATGATTTAAAATATTTCTCACGCAGTTAAAGTATGATGTGTATTTGTCTCTGTGGCGCTTTGGTCCAAATCCGGGTCATGGTCCACCCCCCTCCTACCCTTAAGGGGCTTCGCGATCACACTTACTGGACCCACCTCACTTGGTAGGAATGCCTAGTGACGCCATACAAGAGAGAATAAAAGTTAGATGTAATCTTAAGAAGGTAAACTTGTGTCAGTGCGAAGGGTTTTAGTGTCAGAGCGGCTGGTACAGTACAGTACATGGGATTTTGTGAAGGCTGTGTTTTGTAGAATTATTGTGCCACGTACAGAATGCGTAGAATTTGTTGACGTATAACTTAGAGCAGTGTTGCATAAACTTTTTTGTTGTCTGTCGTCCTCCTCCTCCTCCTTCTTCTCTGGCATTACGACCCTCGGCGGACCTTAGCTTCTTCCAAAATTTTCCTATTCATTCGGGTTACAATTTTAGAAACTTCTCAAAAAAACGTATTTTTTATGGAGTGAGATTATCAGCCCCACGCCCAATCCCCAATCTGGAGGACCAGTGTATCTCTTTGTATCCAATCATCAACTTTAACCTGTCTGGCAAGATAGACCCTTCCAGTAGGTACGCTACCGGCAGCAGAGTTCTTAGAGGTTCATTCCGGCTTCCAAACAATTGAAACCTTCAAACGAAAAGAGAAACTTTCTTTTCGCTCTGCCACAACAAGTGTGAATTGCACATTCAGAAATTGGGAAAAGCGGGTTGTAGTATGTTTCGATAAAAATCGCTAGGTGGCAGCGAAATCTTGAGTTGCGAATTCAGAAGGAATCCGGGTCCAGATAATCTGAAATGAGCATACTGTAATAAGAGGGCGGATTATGCGAGGGTGTATATAACCCTTAGGGAACTACCCCTAAATTCTTCAGTGGCCTGTAATAACACTTCGTTGTTCCCAGAATTCAGCTGGAGGATTAGCTTTATACAGAACTAATTAAGAAAGAATTACACATCCGAACAAAAAAAATTGCATGAAAGGGTGAAGAGGTGGGGGTGGGGATTCTTAAAAAGAAAGCACCCGAAAATAAGGAATGGTGTTAGCTTCTGAAGGGGTGAATAAATGATCTCATGCTTTAATTTTCTATCTTCATCTTTCGTCACCAACATAAAGTTAATCTTTTTTACCCTTTGAAGCAGTAAGAGAGAGTGAGAAAGACACAAAAGGAAAATTAAATTGAGGAGACAAAGAAAGATATTACAGTAATATAAGCAGCCAACTAGATGCAACAATAATAATTTTATTATTAAAGATTTCAATCAGCTCAACATGTTTCGGGCGATAATTTCGCCCATCCTCAGGAGCACTAGACTGTGTTTACAGATTGTGGTATAATGCACCGACGATGCTATCTGCTGGTCACCTGGAAGTTCCACCTCTTCCTGGTCACCAGCAGACAGCATCGCCGGTGCATTACACCACAAGCTGTAAACACAGTCTAGTGCTCCTGAGGATGGGCGAAATTATCGCCCGAAACATGTTGAGCTGATTGAAATCTTTAATAATAAAATTATTATTGTTGCATCTAGTTGGCTGTTTATATTATTGTATCAATGACGCACGTTCACAAACATCAAATTCAAAAGAAATTACACTTATGATAGGGAGGACAAGGGAAGGATCGGAGGCTGTACCTGCTTGTACTTGTGGTAAACGTAGGTCGGAAACATGGTAACGCGTTGGAAAGTGCAGAAGGTAAAGTGGTATGAAACTGTTTTGAGCAAGCGGTAAAGAAAATAACGAAGTCGAAATTTGAAATTAATGTAAACAATACTTAATAATTAACTTCCCACCTCACAGTAAACACTCAGAGTGTTGATTACAAATAAATACAGGTTGTTTACTTTGAGAGTCATGCGAAAGCTACAGTGTGGGCAAAATGTGAAGATTTTGATCGTTTAAGTAGGCCGTGATCTAAAGGCTTTAGATAATTTTATAAGAGCACAGGGCAGAATTATAGTGTGGCGGATTTGGCAGGCCGATCTGCCTTACCGGAAACTATTCAATTTACTGCCGGTCGCCCTTCCCCCCCTCCCTCCCCGGAAGCTTTCAGTGATGTAGCTGTAATTGTTACCCGGTACGAGGGGTGGCGCTTTGAAATTTAAACCTCCGCGTGTGGCATTGTCCTGATATGGGACTTGCAACTGCACCCTCTGAAATATGTTACATTTCCGATACAAGAGCCTACTGGCGTTCAGGGGGAAGGAAGTTTGGCGACGAGAAATAGAAGACTAAAATATCGTGAAATCAAGAGACCAAGTGTGTGGAATTACATCAAAAGAAGTACAGCATAGAATTCCATTATATTTCCTATGAATATTTTACATTTATTACCCCTTTGCATGTTGGCTTTTATGTGAAAAGAAACCCATTTTACCACATCAAACTTTGAATTGTTGTCTTATGTCACAAATAGAACAGGGATAGCTCGGTAGATATAGTGACTGGTTACGGGCTGGACGACTGAAGGATTGTGGTTCGATTCTCAGGATGGTTAAGAGGTTTCTGTCTCACCCAAAACCTCCAGATCGGCTCTGCGGCCCACAGAGCCTCCTATGTAACGTTTACCAGGACTTTTCCTTAGGGCTTAAAGCAAACTGGGCGTAAAGAAAATTACTAACGTCCGTCTACTGCTGAAGTAAAGACGAGTGGAGCTATAGCTCTCCTCCTCCATACGCTGTCATGGAGTTCATACGCATCTGTTCAGAATTATTTTACCTGTCGTTAGGTTGAACCAGACAACCAATTTACGTATAACGTAACATTAATTCGCGTTCTTGTAACCATTGTTAAGGTGGAAAAGCAATGGGTATTATATATTCTGAGTGTGTGTTTGTAGCCTTAGGTACTCAACACACAATGCGCATGCGCCATTTTGTTATCTGGTGCCTGCCCCGCTCTACAATATTTTTCCACATTCTCTCTTAAACGTCACGATTTTCGGGAAAAAAGTTATTAAATATACAATTTGTGTTTTGATTTTCTCTACAACTTTTGTCTGAAACATTTCTCGTTCTACGAAGAAATGAACTTGATATGATAAAAAATGTACGAGTATATCGGTCTTCATGTAAAGTACCGGTTATTCTTGTCAGATTTTAATTAAACTTGAATTTTCTTGACAGGTTTTCGAAAAAAAAAAACATGTAAGGTAGATGCAAAGCTGTGGTCGTCCGTGAGGGGGTGGTGGTACAGCTCCACTGTTTCTTAAACTTGTTATACTAGATGAAGTGACTACTTATTTTTACGCTTCGGCTACTTTATCCCTGGAGAAAGAGAACGCGGTACCTGTTGGATAAGAGGCTGGGTGGGCCCCAGGGCCGATCTAGACGTTTTGGAGAAGAGATAAATACACTGGCATTGCTAACAATGCAACGGCGACTCCTCGGAATTCCAGCCGCTAGTCTAGCCGCTACATCGGCTGAGGGCTGTCGACTGCCATTTGTAACATACCTTCTTATATTAATTAACGTTTATTTTGCTATGTATGCATCTTACGTTTGTGGGTCAGGATAGCTCAGTCGATATTGCTGCTAGCTACGGGGTGACGATGCGGGGATCGAATCCTGGTGGCGACCAGATTTTCCGCAGCCGTCCAGAACGGCCCTGGAGCCCACCCAGCCTTCTATACAATGGGCAACGTGTCTTTCTCAGGGGTACATCGGCCGGAGCATGAAGTAAACCACTCACCTCCTCTATCGCAGAGGTTAAAGAATGAGTAGAGTTATATACATCTACTCTCCCTCTGGGCCTTTATGAACCTTTCTTTCTATTTACGTGTATCTTACTTTCACACAGTATCAATCTGCTCGGGATCAGTTTTGTCAAGGTACGTGCAGAATTTGGTGCGTTCTTTCTGAAACAGTCTGTAGGCTATACAGAAATCAGGCACAAAAGCTTGCTAACGTTAAAAACACACAGACATTGAACATGTCTTATCCTAAACCGGTTTAAGTATGTCTCATTATAAAACGGAACAATTGCACCGTGCAATCCCCCCCCCCCCCCCAGCCGCGTGTTCAACACACCAGCCAAGGGGCCATGTTTCCGTACCAATAATAACCGGGTGCCAAACCCCGGATCCAGAAGGCCGCCCCGGGTTCCTTCGCAAAA
>Ga0136643_10015219_pt1 | contig 11565 bp, 11 predicted proteins | sample TergutLab28metaG_FD_96883 | JGI IMG/M metagenome (GOLD analysis project Ga0136643, IMG submission 96883) | Labiotermes labralis P1 segment gut microbial communities from Petit-Saut dam, French Guiana - Lab288 P1 (version 3) (version 3) | ecosystem: Host-associated > Arthropoda: Insects >...
CGGGTCCACACACTGTACCTATCAGCTGACAATCTTATCCATTTCCGTCCTTGAGTGTGGTGTCATATGACGGCAATTCAGCTCACGCTAGCAACAGAACTGCACGCGTACTTCCTTCAGGGTGTTACGTCACCTCTGGGCATTCTCATGTATAGTGCTTGGAACCCTAAGGACAACTATGATATGAATGCGAGTGTTTTTCTAGTTCAATTTAATGGCTTTATGTCACTCACAAGTTAGTTTGATGTTAAGTACAGATATAAAAATTACAGAAACCACATATTGCTGCCAGTTTTAATATGTATCTGGTAATCAGTATGTGTGTAACAGCTTTCAAACTTTCAAAATTCTCTGGCCATTATCTCCGTAACCGTTCAACTTTGGACATAGGTGTTTTGGGTTATATCGGTATACTTTAACATAAGGAACACCCTGCCGACAACCTGTATAACTGTATCATAGTGACAAAACATGAACAATAAATTAACAACCTAATAATATTCGCGGACCAGATTTTCAGACTTGTATTTCAGGTGGGTTATTATTATTATAATACTTCTTCCAAACTTAATGGCTATATATACATACTCACCTTGCACTCACTGAAAAGCTGTGCGTATTTGTGTTCCTCCTCTGTTATCCTTAATATATCTCTTTCCAAACCATTCATTTCGGCCTGCAATTCTCTGCACTTCTCACTAACTCCTTCTGACTGCTTTAGTAGCAAAACCAAAAGCAGCAGCTGCAGCATGAAAGTAACGCGAACCATTGTTGCTGCTCTGTGAACAGACAGGCGATTAGTTGGACGTGCGACGCAGTGCAGACTGTTATATAATTACTGATATTTGAAACAATTTTTGCAGCACGTGTCATTTCAGTGAAGATCGCACAGACGATATTTTGTGCCTGTACATAGGTAACAGGCTCTCAGGTATCTTATTGTGAAAATTTTCAATTGTGCAATTATCAAATTTCAGAAATATCTTAAAAACAATCACGCGCACCAAAAACATAAATACGTATAGACCGAAGCATAAATGGGAAATTACTTAAATAGTTTTATCCAAACACTATACATTTTATAGATTTTGACTATACACACACACATATATATATATATATATATATATATATATATATATATATATATCCCTAACTATGTTAAAAACAAAGAAACAACAAAATAACTCACTCACACACTCATTCACTCACTCGCTCAATGACTTATTCTTTGACCAAACAACCATCAATGCCACGCAATAGGTCATGTGTTCAGTGCCTGGCTCTTCTTGTTGTAGCTCCGTGTTCAGTCTCAGAATTGTCCGCTGTAATTCCCAGTTATCAAATCAACACCGGTACGATGTACCTTGTTAGGTGTTCGGTCTCACCCTGTAAACATCGGTCGATAAGGGGAGAATAATAAGCTTTCAAAAGACCTCAGCTACATTGAGTTAATTCAGCACTCCACTTCCAAGAATATAAATAAGGGTATCAATTCAGCACAAATGTTTTTTAAAGGTAACAGCCAGTAAACTGCAAACATATTTTCCCATTGGCACTGAACACAGTGCACAATAAACTGAGCACAACGCACAGTACACTGTCCACAGTGCTCAGTACACTTAGCTCAGCGCACAGTAAACTGTTCACAGTGCACAGTACACTGAACACAGCACGCAGTACACTCTTCACAGTGCACATTACTCTGATCACAGCACACAGTAAACTGTTCACATTAAACTGCCTCTACTGCTTATCTTCACTTACATAAATCCATCGCACGCGCCCTCCCTGTGTCGATTTAAGAAATTCCACTTTCAGAAATTTTACGGAAAGTAGGGCAGTAATAATTAGAACTAAGAATCTAAACTTAAATACTCATACCTGGAACACATTCTGGGCAAAATATCGATTTCTCTAAACCAGAGTCAAAAGGAAAATCCCACAGTGATGCCGTTAATATCTGCAGTCTCTTACACACACTGGTTGAGTACTGTGCTGGTTACATAAATGACAGTGCTGGTTTACTGCATAGAGGTCCATCGAGGTCATCATAAGGCATTCCAATGAACCGAACAGAAATATGGCAGAAAAAAGTCAACAGAATGAGTGCAATAATGAGCCTAGCGAATTGAGCAAGTTTCATGGTAATTACATCCATATTTTCTATATTCTGCAGTGCATTTTGCCACCAAGAAGCGTTTATAACCTTACGTTCAGAACCAATTAACTTCTCACGACACTCTCATTGCTATTTGCTGTCCCAATGCCAGTTAGAACACACTGTATATGTCGGTACACCATCAGTAGCAAAGTGATGTCTTCATAGTTACCAGCACTTGCACTGCGATTACAGTGTTACAGTTGTGACACTGTGTGTGCTGTTGCTGGTACAGTTAGCAGACATGTTCAGATTTATTGTAGTGTAGTGGGTTAAATGTACCAACTGGGATATCAATGTCAATTTTTTGTGAAGGTTGAAAATATTAATACCACAAATAGAAGCCAACAACTCAGTAGATGTGAGAGGCTGTCAATTCTACCGCAGACATAATCAGTATTTACATATAATCAGCTGGTATTTGAAGGGGGAGCGGCCTTCTGCTGAAGCTCATATCGACTAGTTTATTCCAACAGTTCCACACGTTAAATTTAAACCGAAGATTTGTAATGCCTTCAGCAGGCCGCCTATCTAGCTGTATCAAGAACAAGTGAAGAAATCAATCTAGCACACTTCCTGCGTCTTGAAGATCCTATTCTTTATTACCTGGCCATTTGACAAGGTCTGACGTGTAGTGTCACAAAAGGTGGGAATTTTCCTAGGAATTTTCGTTCTCCAAAATGTTAATCTGTTATGTAGTTAGCTGTATATTCCAAAATGACTTGAAGTTCAGCTTAACTACACGTTTCCACATTCCATAAGACAACGTTATTCATGTTCAAAGGGGCGATAAAAGTAAATCTGACGTTAGTGTAAGCACTTGTACTCTCTCCCACCCGTGCTACATCAGCAGTCTGCAGCATGTTCATTATACTCAACACTGTTAACAAAAGCTACGCATACAATTACATCCCCACCCCCAGCTGCTCCCATATAAAATAACTTATATTTCTCTGACGCTGTGCCTTAAATGTCCTTTGATTCACGTTCTGACACAGCATAATGTAATAACCTCATAGCGCTCGAATTTTAAAGCCCTTAGTTTAAGCGTTTGTAGCATCGTGAATCATTTTATGTGCAGTCAAATTCAACGACATCGAACACATTAAGATTATATTTTCCTTAAAGTCGGTTATTTGGTCTGACACATACAATTTCCAGAAAACATGTTCTAAGAAAAAAAAAGTGAAAAGAGTAAAAATAATGCATCATTTCACTTCGGAAAACAGGTGGAAAAACATGACACCGATGTCAGTAATAGTATGTCCCGTCACAAAACACTGCCACCTTGGTACAGGCAATGACAATAAGACACAACAGAACCATGCCATATTGATACAGGCTGTTACTGTATCACTTAAAAGAAAATTGCCACATTGGTACAGGCACTGAAAGTATCACGAAACAGACCACTGCCACATTGGTAGAGGCACTGTCATTATCACACAACAGAGCATTGCCACATTGCTACATGCATGGACAGTATCACACAACAGGGGTTTGTCACATTGGTAAAGGCACTGAGAGTATCTCAAAAGAGAGCTTTGCCACATTTGTAAAGGACAAAACAGTATCACACAATACAGCACGACCACATTGGTAGAGGCAATGGCAGTATCACAAAAGAGAGCATTGAAACATTTGTAAAGGCAAAAACAGTATCACACAACAGAGCACTGCCACATTGATAATGGCACTGACAGAATCACACAACACAGAACGGCTACATTTGTACAGGCACTGAGAGTGTTGCACAAATGAACGCTAACACAATTTTTCAGGCACGCACACTATCACAAGAGATATATATGGCAGTTTAGTACAGGAACTGATAGTGTCACACAGAATCTCACAGCCACATTAGCAAATGAACAGACATTTTACCGAAGGAAGAACTGCCGCAGTGGTGCAAGCACTGATTAACACACATTAGAATCTATTACATTGGTACAAAACAAAGCACTGACACATACGTAGAGACAATGGGAGTATCACAAAAGAGAGAATTGCCAAATTGGTTCAGACACTGAAATTATCACACAAAAGCATTCCCATATTGTTTCAGTCACTAAAATTATCACACAAAGAACATTGCCACACTGCTACAGGCATTAAGAATATCACAAAACAGACCATAGCCACATTGGTACAGGCACCACATTATCACACAGAAGGGCTCTGTCACATTCATACAGGATATTACAGTATCGCACAAGACAGCACTGACACATTGGCATAGGCAATGAGATTATTACACAACACGGCACTTCCACATTGGTACAGGCACTGACAGATTAAGAAAACAGAGCATTTCCCCATTGGTACAGGCGGTGAAATTATCATGAAAAGGACAAGGTCACATTGATACATGAAATCACAGTATCGCACTACACAGCACTGAATAATTGTATAGGCCATGCGAATATTACACAACTGAGCACTGCCAAATTTGTACAGGCATTCAAATTATCACAGAAAACATCATTGTCACATTCATACAAGAAATCACAGTATCGCAAAACATCGCACTGACACATTTGTATAGCACTGACAGTATAACACATAAGAGATCTACGATATTCATACAGGGACTGATCGAAAGACACGACAGAGCACTGCCAAATTGGTACAGGCACTGAGAGTATCACACAAGAGAGCAGTGCCACATTGGTACAGGCACTGAGAGTATCACACAACAGAGCAGTGCCACATTTGTTCAGACAATGAAGGGATCAAACAACACAGCACTGTCACATTGGTACAGGCACTGACAGCATTACACAACAGAGCAATGGAACATTGGCACAGGCACTGACAATATCACAAAACGCAACAATGCCACATTGGTTCAGGAACTCACAGTATCACACAAAATAGCACAGCAACATTGGTAGAGGCACTGTCTGTATCACACAACAGAACATTGACACATTGGTACAAGCCCTGAAAATATCACAAACAGAGCACTGCCACATTGGTACAGGCACTGAATCACACAACATAGCTCTAGCACATTGGTTCAGACACTCACAATATTACACAAAAGAGCACTGTCACGTTGGTACAGGCACTGGCAGTATCACTCAACAGAACACTACCACCTTGGTACACACACTAACAGTATCACACAACACAACACAGCCACATTTGTTCAGGTACTCACAGTATCAGACAACGGAGCATTGTCACATTGTTACAAATACTCTCCGTAACACAAAACAGAGCACTTTACATGGGTACAGGCATTCACAGTGTCAAACAACAGAACAGTGCCACATTGGTTTAGGCAATCACGGTATCACACAACAGAACACCGCCACATTTATACAGGCACTCAAAATATCACAGAACAGATCATTACCAATTTGGTACAGGTACTCAGACTCACACAAAACAGGGCAATGCCACAATGGTACACGCACTGAGATTAGCACACAACATAGCACTGGCACATTCGTACAGGCACACACATTGCCACACAACAAAGCTTTGGCACTTTGGTTCAGGCACACAACGGAGCATTTCCACATTGGTACAAGCATTCACAGTCTCACACAAATGAGCACTGTCGAATTGGTACAGGCACTGACAGTGTCCCACAACAGAGAACAGCCACATTATTAAAGGCACTGACAGTATTACACAACAGAACTCTGCCACATTTGTACAAGCTCTGACAATATTTCACAACAGACCCCTGCCACATTTGTATAGGCATTGTTATTCTCACACAATAGAGCACTGCCACATTGGTACAGGCACTGACGTTATCACACAAAGGAACACTCCCACATTTTTGCAGGCACTAACATTATCACATTCAATCTCAAACCGTTAGCGGTTTGTGCGGCCTGTGTTAATTACGAGATAAATGGGAGCTTTGTGGGAGCGCAACGAACAATGTTCCTCTAGCGACTGTACGAGTGCGCTTTGTAATTTTTTTTTCACACAACTAGAATTGTTGCAAAATTATAATTTCAAATTATTCTTAAGATGTTCCTTGCTTCACTCCAATGAACCGAGATGTTCACAAAATCTTTTGACACTTGTACCACATTTTTATTACACTTCTTTTTCAGAAAGGCCCTGAATCAATTTTTGGGGAAACGGTTTGAATTTGGAATAAAAATTTAAAATATGAAATTTATTACTTTAGATATTTTAACTTTTTCCAACATTTATGAACAAAAGTACATTTTACCTGATATAAATTCTGTCAATGACGTCACTCTTTTCTTCAGCAACTTTGGTGGGTTTGAAATTCTCAAGCAAATTCTTATGGAACTGATGTTCCTTCTTGTCCGCGTAAGAAAATTTCAAATTCTCTTCAATTTCTAAGTCACTTACCTTCACTGGCGTCCGAACTGCACTCTAACTCACGTACAAATATGACTGTCTTTAGAATATGCAGTTTTCATTTTTCCTTTTGTTTAAAACTCAGAAGCTTGTAGACATTTCTGTCGATGTTGAATATACCAGAGTCCAACACTCAGCTGTTCAGACGAAATTTCGAACAGAGTATTGCAAGAGGTAAAGTGGATATAATTTTGTTTGTTGGTCAGTTTGTACTGAGGGATTAGGTTCGCTTCATAAGTCTTCGCCTTGAGTGGCTGTCACGCTACCTATTGCGGCCATACCTCAATTGCAAAACGTCACAAATAGCGGACCACAAACACACATCACAAAAAGATTTATTGTTTCGATACACACAATTTGCTGCCTTAGGTGACTGTGTCTTTTTAACTTAGGTATTTCGTTTTTTTTCTGTTACGCAATTTATGGCTCAAAACTTCTCAGGACATGTAGACAACAGTAGGGTGTTAGGGCACTGTCATGATATGAACAGTTCATACAGCACCAGAAGCATTCCAAATAGCTGTAATCTGCCTGAACCAAAATATGATATGAATGTTGCTTAACAACCAGATCTTACCACAAGAACAAAATTGGTCGGAATAATAAAGAGCAGCCGATAAACGCTGTGGGGGAAATGATCTATTTTCATTGAAAGAACCATAATCAAGATATACGTACACATGGAAAACACAGTTCAGATTTACCAGCTTTAAATTAGTGGTGTATGCAGTTGCCGTTGGGCTGTAAAGGGATAAGGGAAGAGTTGTTTTACTGGCTCTTCTTTTTGTGGCTTTTTAAATAATACTTTTTTAAGACCGTTTTAAACTCAATGTAACAGTCTTATTGCAGACATTTTGTACACAAATTTAGTACAGAGTATTGAACAAAAACAATACCAGACCAGATCATGTCACAGCTTACACTGTCAGACTGCAGCTTGTGACTGTGCAGTCTCAGGTGCAGTGCCGGACGGCGTCATGTGACATTCACCGTGCACACAGTGGCTCACTGCAGCAGGCTCACCTCTAAATTTTCTCAACTCTCCACCACTGCTCCACTGCACCTATCACGGTGCTGTACCGCTGAACAGCCACCACCTTATCACATGCTCAGCTGACGCCGTCACTTCTGACCGGCAATTCGCTGACACTATATGCAGAATGAAGTCACAGCAGTGCTGACAGTTTAGACAGCAGTAACAGCTATCAGTCTAAATGTGACGGTCACTGTCAGTTCTGAGGATCAAGACGGACTGCTGGGTTTTTGTTTACAGTTGGCACGATGTAACGACGTGGTCAGTGTAGACTGTATACAGTGTGTGTGGGCACCCTGTATAATTGCATTAATACAATCAAGCAGCACTTCTTCTCCAATACCACATAGCAATGTACAGCAAGCAGTACCGTTCGCTATATTTCTATTATCATATCGGTGAAAGCGGTTTGTCTGCATTGAGTATTCATATTTTGGGCTTCTGCTTTGTGACACCGTGCCGTCTGGTAAGTCAATATCAATGTGTTGGGAAAAATCACAAACTCTTCCTTCAGCGCAGGAAAAGGAAGAATCTTTAATGAAAGGAAAAAAAACATATTTAAAAAATATAAAGCAATTAAACTCTAGCATATAAAAAGGCAAAATTTATTTGGGATTTATTCCAACCAACAGATGTACGTATAAATTCAATGTCTTGCAGTTGTGTTAAATTAGAATCCTGTTCAAAATTCCGTGTTACTAAACAAAACATACTTTTACCAAATAAATCATTGGGCCCAAAGTGTGACAGAAATTTCTTGCGTTGAATTGTGTTATTGAAAAGTGAGTGAGTTTGAGGTTAGTCATAAAAAACACAACCAATTACTTTCTACTTCTGCTGCGGATTATACAACGTAAGAATATACTGTCTGGTCTAAATGCAGACATGATGAAATTTTGGTGATTTAAACAGCTTACTCTCCTTACCGACGGCTTACCGAGTCCAGTCACTCTGCCACATATTCCATTCTCTCACTCCGCGCCAATTCACTCGCGGTCTGACCTTTGTCATTCTTCAGCCTCATATCTCCTCCCTTCTCCACAAGTAGCTTCACCACCGACAAATATTTCGTCCGAGCCGCATCATGCAGCGGAGTCCAACCGTTGTTTCTCTTCGCATTAACATCTGCTCCACTCTCCAAAAGCAGCTTCGCCACAGACAAATATCCTATCTGTGCCGCCTTATGCAGCGGAGTGAAACCGTATTTACTCTTCACATTAACATCTGCTCCCCTCTCGACAAGCAGGTTCACCAGCGACAAGTGTCACATAAATGCCGCAATATGCAGCGGAGTGAAACCGTCTTTATTCTTCACGTTAACATCTGCCCCACTCTCCAAAACAATTTCGCCACCGAAAAAGTCACATTCATTTTGTCATAGAGCGGCGGAAATCTAAAGTCGTTAGCATCTACTCCTCTCTCCACCAAATTTATCAGCCATGAAAAATAACTTTCATTTGCGACATAATGCAGCGGAGTGAAACCGTATTCATTCTTCACATTGACATCTGCTCCACTCTCCAAAAGCAGTTTCGCCACCGACAAACGTCCCTCCCCTGCCGCATCAAACAGCGGAGACCTTCCGTCATCAGCCTTCATATTAACATCTCCACTCTCCAAAAGCTGTTTCACCATCGACAAACGTCCCTCCCCTGCCGCATCAAACAGCGGAGACCTTCCGTCATCAGTCTTCATATTAACATCTTCTCCACTCTCCAAAAGCAGTTTCACCACCGACAAATGTCCCTCCCCTGCCGCTTCAAACAGCGGAGTCCTACCGTCATCACTCTTGACATGAATATCTGCCCCACTCTCCAAAAGCAGTTTCACCATCGACAAATTTCCTTTCTCTGCCGCACTAAGCAGAGGATTCCAACCGTAATTATCCCTCTCATTAACATCTGCTCCCCTCTCCACAAGCAGATTCGCCACCGACAAATGTCCCTCCCCTGCAGCATGATGCAGCGGAGTGCAACCGTCCTTGTTTTTCGCATTAACATCTGCCCCAATCATAGCATCCACCTTTGCTCCCCAGTCCAGCAACAGACGGCACACATCCAGGTGTCCATTTCTGGCTGCTAAATGCAAAGCTGTATACCGCGAACCTGCATCTCTGTCTATGTTGGCCGGGTCCTCCAGCAACACACGCACCACTTCCACATGTCCAAAATGAGCAGCCATCATCAGCGGTGTGTACCAGTACAGATCATCTCTAGGGCATCTGTCATCGCTGCACTTGACCAACCCTTTCACAGTGTTTACATCTCCGGATTTAATCTGTGGAAGAAAACAGAATGTGTTTAAAATATGATTTGTGTTGCTCATTGAACTAATTTTAGTGTCGTGTCTTTCAGCAGAGGATATTTGATGGCGGTGGGTAATGAAACACAGGAGCGGGGCATTGATATTCGATATGATTGACAGAATGTAAATATTGCAGCGTTGTAAATGGAATGTATTTTGTATGTCAAGAACTGAAAAAGTGGCGACGATATGAATTGTGACGTAACAACTGATATGTTTAATACAGCAATTATAAATATAAGGAAGGTGTTCATCAAAATGGAAAAAGAAGACAAAGTTTATGTGGCACTGTACATCGGTGCACAACGAAATCATTTCTCTCGAGTTCCGTTTGTGAATCTTTGTTAGTTAGTTCAAAGAGAGAAATGGACGGATTCTTTGGCAAATAGCGATTAGCGTTTACTTTAACATGTATGTACTATCGTCGGAAGCAGTTGTACAGTTTCCTAGGCAGTGCGGTACACATCCGGTCATTACGTCTTCCAATCCCCCCTCCCCCCAAACCGATAACTGCACAACACCGTAATCTTGACAGCAGTTCCTCACAGATCTCACAGGAAGTAAACCATATTACCACATACTGTCTTATAATGCAATCTACATGTCTATTTACAGGCACATCCACTTCACTTCTACTGACAATTACTAGCTACATTAAACTGTTCACCAATAAGTTGAACATAAATCAGCTCAGTTCCCCACATTTCGTCAGTCCGATCATAAAGGCTGCATTTTTACCAGCCTAAGGATTAATGAGTGGCCGCACACGTCTGTATGATCTTCAGACAAAGACAACAAACGGCTCAAAATAATAACAGGACTCTGCACATAAAGCCAGTAACAAACGATCGTTCCTAAATGCGACCCTGATGATGGCAGTAGAACATGAAACCGGAACGTGGATGTTTGAACAAAGTTTGACCTACCTGAATGGCTATCGTACATCAGTAATTGATCTGACAGCGTCTATTTTATATGTACTTACGCCAAAGATTTGCTCACAAAGCAACCGTACTGTCTGGTTCAGGGCTTCAGTAGTCTTTGTTTGTTCGTCGATGGCAGTCTGCATTTGTTCGGTTCCTCATTTTTACTTCGCAGAATTTCGTCTTTTGCTTCCAGTTGTTTTTTCAGATCACTGTTGTGTGATGCTGTTTGCTCAAGTTTAATTTCAAACATGCTAAGTTGTCTCTGCAAAAGATTGTTGAAGGCTTGTGACACATTAAGTTTCTTGGAGAGAGTTTGCGATATACGGATTTGTTTAAACATATTTTCCTGCAGTCGAAAAGAACAGAGATTTACTGGTAAAGTTATGTAACACACACAACCATACACACACCACACACAAACACAGACACATACACACACCCACAACACACACATACACACACACACCACACAAACACCACAAACACACACACACACACACACACCCCACACACACCCCACACACACATACACACACACCACACACTCAAAACACACATACAACACGCACACTCGCTCACACACAAACACACACCACACACACACACACCACACACACAAGTACACATTCATACACACAAACCACACACACACACACACCACACACACAATCACACAAATTTCACACACACACACGACACACACCCACACATACATACACACAAAGCACACACACTTCACACACACACACACATATACACACACAAACCACACACACACACACACA
>Ga0136643_10015223_pt1 | contig 11565 bp, 9 predicted proteins | sample TergutLab28metaG_FD_96883 | JGI IMG/M metagenome (GOLD analysis project Ga0136643, IMG submission 96883) | Labiotermes labralis P1 segment gut microbial communities from Petit-Saut dam, French Guiana - Lab288 P1 (version 3) (version 3) | ecosystem: Host-associated > Arthropoda: Insects >...
AAATGTTGGGTGGGGGGGGGGGGGGGGGGGGGGGGGGGGGGGTGTAGGGGGGAGAAGGCATGAGCTCATAGGTGACATCACTGTCTTTTCCTTGAAAGGAAACAATGTAAACACAATTTTTCATGGAACAGTATAACTCCTTGATATTATGTTAACACCCATGACATTGAGTCCGAAAAGCATTTCTCTGATCAGCAGTGTGGAAATGTAGCTCAGGTACATGATAAGTACATACAGAAAGACTTTAATGATCCTTTAATGCTGTAAAGAAAGATAAGTGACACCCCACACTTTTAATGCCAGAGTCACTACGCATTTTCCAGGACTGAAGAACAGACTAGCATACTTCCTTGTTAGGCACTGGAAATACAACTGCGCCACCTGTAGATGACCCACTGTAAGTAACTGAGTGACCATTTTTTCTGCTTTACAGTGTGCAAGAACTAAGTACCTTGTCTTGTTAGTATTACCTTATTACCTTCATAATAAATTAAAAAAAAACATTGTTTCTTTAATAATTTTCCCTTGAAGATCTACCATATATGTGAATACAGATACATGTCCACTAATAAAATTTTATGTTGAGATCTATAAAATTTGAGAATCCATTTCAATATATGGTAAGTAACATGTAATGACCAGATTCACGTCTACTTACTTAGTTCCTGAAATAACTCCTCCTCTTCCCATGGTTTGTATTTGCCAATGACTTCTAGAACTGTTGCCAGCTGTGGATCTGGGAAATCACCCAGTCGTCGCAGAAGGTAAGAAGCCATGTTTCGACTAACGACAACTCCTCCCTCAGATGCAAGTATTGTATCCAATGTGAGAAGACTACTGGTCACAACCAGTGGATCAGGGTCCCTTATACATTCATATAATCTGCAAAAAACAAACACAAGCACAACAAGATATTATAAGGTAACTAGAACATTTCTGAACACAAGGTTCTTCAATTTAAGTTTCTAGAAATACATCTAGTTCAACTGTGAGACTTTTTTATGAAACTTAGTTTCCTGTGAGTTACCGGTGATTTGTTTGATGGCACACCCAGTAATACAAAATCTTTTCTGGCAATGTGATAATGAAGTTGTCAGCTCTTGCACATCTGGGCTCATAAGAAAGTACAGATGAGCAGCTTTAATTCTGTTCCTCTGTCAGCAGCCACAAAACAAATTTTGCTGAAACACGCCTCATTCCAAAACCTTTGATTACAATATATGTGCATGAGCCATAAAGAATTCTCATATCTCCAGAAAATTAAAAAATACTAAATGTATCACTGTTCACAACATAAGCCACAAACGAGCTGATTCATCATTTCTATAGATTAAAGTCTATAACAACATACGTCTATACAACAACACTACAAAAGGTGTATTCCCATGACACAGTACGCAAATTTTTCCAAGGTATTCTTTACATTCAAAATATCATGTGGTTTTGTGACACGTGAATGCAACTTCATTTGCACCCATGAGGAAAGTACAGCCTTGCATGCACTGATTTTCATGAAAGACACACTATTCAGCATCATTATGTGCAGATCTTTTACAGTAACTTTCACTCAAATCAGACAATTGTGGAAAGCACAGTCAGAAATTCATTTCTGCCCCTAAGTAAAGTATGGCTTTTTCTTTTTGCTGGTTTTCATGCAACTGGTCATTCAATAACTCACTATGAACATCTTTTGTGCCAAATTTCATTTGAATTGAACAAAAATTCTGTAAAATATGGAGAAAGTTAAATTTATGGCCCCCAGTAAAGTACAGTTTTCACTGCACCAATTTTCACAAAGCTCATTGCTCAACAACATTACCTGGACCTACCATATCAAATTCCACCAAAAATTGGTCAAGAAATTTGGGAAGTATGGACAGGTATGACTGTCACTGAGCCAATTTTCATGAAACTAACACATGCCAGACAATTTTTCTTAATGAACTACTATATAAAATTTCATGAAAATCCAACAAACAGTTTTGTTGCTGATACTAGGTCACAGACAAATAGAATGACAGAGGTATCTACATAAGACCTTTTCTTCTTTCTTCGTAAAGAACACCTAATTATGGAACTACTCCAAAACTGGTCTGGCTTGCTGTTGCAACTCTAAATGCTGTGTGCATCAATTACATTTTGATTGCCACTGTTCCAGACTTTTTGCAATATTCTTGCACTATGTTATTCTGTACTCTACAATTGCGAATGAACACAGAACAAAATCACTTACTGTATATGATGACCACTTTATAAACTATAAATGTATAAAACTTCCAGTGAGCATACTGTGATACCAAATAAATGCCTCTTGAAAATTCAATTAGAAAATTTAACAATTTCCATTTGAAGCTGTAGTTTCCACACTTACACTAATTCAATACTATGTATTTCAGCCCCTAAGGGACATCTGAAACTATGAGCTCACTAAGTAAGTATGCCATGTAACTTTCCCACATACCTATCAACAAAACCCTGTTCAAACAGCAAGCCCTGCGTATGTTTGAACACTTTCCCACATCCTATTACGGCTGTCTGTCGGACCCTAGGATTTCCGTCTTTGAGAGCAGCACTCAGTACAGGGCTGGCATGTTCCTGTAGTATTGGTGGAAGGGAACACAATATTGATACTGCCAAACATTTTACTGCAGGATTTGGATCTCTGCAGTCCTGCAGTATGGTGTTGGCAGCTAGTAAAGCTGCATCTGGGTGACATGAACAAATTCTGTTCAAAGAAAAGGAATGCAAAGTGTAATAAGAAATCCTGGAAATGCTTGTTCTTACTAGTTTGAAAACTGGTCTCTCTCTCTCTCTCATCAAAATGCCAAAGCTCTTACCATCATCCCATACAAATCAACTTTACCCATGTACTATGTATGGATGTGAAACATCATTCTCCTCCCATGCAGGGAAGACATAAATATCAATTAGTCTGTTTCTGGCAACAATTTCATATATGCCCCAAAAATTCAAGTTCAGTGACAATATAGATTTGGGTAAGTAAAAACTACTTTCTTTTTATCAGCTTCCTTTACATTACATTTCTGTTACTACTAATAATGGTAAATAAAATACAGATTCTGAGAAATATTTGATTGCACATATCATGTGGGAAATGTATTGCAAGGTTCTCTCACCCAAACAACTTTATGGCCATTATTTACAGTTCACTGTCATGAAGGCTTATGTACCTTGGCAGCACTGAATAAGCAGTTCTCTTCACATTGATGTTGTTAGAAGGTAGCAGTTTCACCACAGGGCCAATAAGACTAGTTATGTCTCCAGGGGTACTAACTGCTTCAACAAGCTGGAAGAAAAAGGAAAATGTATGTACAGAAAAATTCTGTATTTTTGTGTACCACTCTACAAATGGACTACACACACATATACTCAACTGAAATTCTGTACGGATTGGGGAAGAATTGTGGTGAAAGGAGGAAGATATGTTTCCTAAGCTATTTTTAGTCATCATACCACACACCCAAAGTCTAAATACCTTTGAAGAAGACTGTCACCATTCAGTGAATTTAACATTTACTGTATGCATTTATCTTAATTTACAATATTTCTTAACTAAGCAGCACATTTGTGACAGGCACTTTACACTAAGAACTGTTAGAACAAGATATGTCAGGTACTGGAATTATATACAAAAAATCTCATTCTCCATCCAGGTACGTATTCCCTTAAAAGGAAAAACAGACATTCAGCAGAGCCCAACAGCAGTAACACTGTACGTAATGATATCTTTGACGTTACAGACCTGATGTAAGAGTATCTTCAGTTCTACATGCTCATTTTGTTGACATGCTCGCAATATGTCCACAGCTAGTTCTTCCACTGTACCCATGTTTATACGGCTAGTAATTACGTCGGCACACGCCTAGAAACACGAAATTTAGGAATCACTTCATCGACAGAACATCGTCTTTTTCATTTACACACTATGCTGAAAGATTATCAATAAAGTTGAGTGCCCCACCTTTCTCCCAACAGCTCAGTGGTCACTTTATAAATATAATGGAGCGGGCTTGCATTAAGGAAAAATATAAATAAAACCATTTCATACTCTTGAACGTACCTAACCTCTCACCGCAACTACAACACTAAAATAGGCACCGAAACGCTAAAATTGTCTGACGATAAACTACTATGCTGACATCTATCAGTGATAGCGACTAATTAACGAGTCGTCTTACCAACTGAACCACCGTTAACAGTTGCCATTTGTAGCAGTAGTTCGCCATGATTCTGCTCAGGGTGCAGAATCTGGTGATCATTCTATTGTACATCACATCTTGGATAATTGTATTCATTTGCTATCTCCATTGTTTGGTGTTAAAATAACAATAAAAAATCGCCCAAACTACGTTTCGGTGACAGGATTATTTTCCTATTCAGTTGGGCCTGACAGGCAAAGCTGCTGTCAGCTTCTGGGCCCATACAAAATGGCAAAATTAAACTTTTCAAAGAAAGTCCAACTTATGCAATGTCATTTTGTAACTCATAAATGATATGGTACTATATGGATACCATAGTAGATTGCTATTGTGACAACTTTTTATATGTGCATTTGGTGCTCATGGGATTTACTTAGTATAGCATTGTATTAACATATTTGTCTATTTTATAAGGGTAAATAAACACTTAAAATACTATGATGCCAAAATTAGATACAGTAGACTAATTGTGAGAGCAGAATAATTCAATTTTCTGACAAAGAAAAGAAATTAACACACACACTCACACATGATGTTGAAATCTTTGAAGTCTCTTTATGCAGATTGTCTCTTTTTGTTTGGTTATGTTTTACAAGTGTTCTCAAAGTCGCCTGTCGTTTCAGCCAGTGCAAGATGTCAAGTTTAGGAAAGGATTTAAGAAAACAGTTTGAACTTTTGAAACATCAATTACGTGTACATAACACATAAAAATTCCATTCCCATGATGTGGAGTATATGGCCTGTCAATTACAAAGACAATTAACTTCTGTTTAGCAAAATAATCTCTGCTCATTGTCAGAATCGTACAAAACTCATGAACACTCTAAGTTGACTAAATATGCAGTTTCTGAAATTTACACGAATGTGTTAACTGTGAATAATAGGGTTAATACCATCTGCTTTTATTGCAATACCTGTCAGTCAGCATTTAGTATGAGCTAAGACACTGATAGTTAAAGAAAATGTAGCGATTAGGAAATCAGGTTTTTTTTTCGCAGGAAATTTGGATTTCAAGTACACAATATTTTTTGTCATAACGTGAAAGACATCGCGTACATCAACATTTTTCTAGAGACTGGAAATAGTGGCAGGATAAAATGAATGAACTAAAAAATAATCTGTAACATAACTACAGATGTTGTAAGTTCAATTACATGGACACTTGCTGCATGCAAACTACTTGTCTTACCATACTGCATTATGTTAATTAGGGTAAACTATGTTTAAATATGGCCTGTTTTACTATTCTGGTCTCTATGTGCACAAGGACATGAAATCCAGTTCTGAGTTGTGTGGCACCTATATGACAAACACTATTACTGCCAGTGACAGGACAACTGTGGGAATGACAAGCCAAAATAGCTTAAAGAGGGTGACTTGATCTTGATGTTCTCACACTTTTAATTTCAGTAGAAAGAAGGCTTCATTAAATGCATAAGAGTAGATGCACACTGATCTGACTGGGATTCAAGCTCAGAACCCTCTGCAAGAGAGCTAAGTGTTGTATCTCATGGCTGTGAGGTCCTCTCATTGTCATAAGGGATGTGGATAAAGTTTGCTTGTAAAACTACATCTCAGTCAGAATGAACTGAAAATACACACACGATTACTAGGCAGACATAAAATTATGGAAGACAGAATGGAGTGTGACACTTTCAAGGTAGTCACTGACTGAAAAATTATTGTTGAGGATGACACATGCAAGTGGACAGTTTCACGCCCACTGAAAGCTGTGTGAAAATAGGTTAATTAAGTAATTATTTGTAGAATACTAATACCTTCCTATTTATTAACCTATGTCAGCTTACTACAGTTGTGATTATTAAATTAATATTCAGGAATGATTATAGAAATTTTTTAATACAGACAGCTGTGTATTTACTGTTGAGTATTTTACTGAGAGCATAAAGCTTTACTGTCATAGTAACCCCTTTGAGCGTCAGCCGTGGAAGGCCTATATGTAACGGCTGCAAAGACTTCCCAGAAGATTCAAGAACAATTAAAATAAATACCTGCATAAACATTTTCATTGGCAGTCCTAACTGAAACTTTTATTCAGATATTTAGCTTAATTTTTGTCAAATGTTTTGCAGGGCTACCAGCTCTGCAGCTCTTATGGACAAGCTGCCCCTGGTATCAACCATTTTCATATCATAACTGCATAAAAATATTCCTCTTTCAGCCATCAGTTACTTTATTATTACATATAAGTGTCTGACATAATACGATTGTTGTGGCTAGATAAGCATTCTGAGTTTGAGTGAATAAATGATTATGTATTACATAATTATTTTGCAACATACAACATTTTCAATAACATATATTATATGCCACCACCTAAACGTTTATGTAAATTGGAATATGCAACATTTATTGTAATATCATTACACTGTCATCAACATTCACTTCCAGAGTCTCAGCTCTTCCTTCACATTAATTTGGTCTCTTTGGGTTCTTGCTTCTTCTGTTGTTGCTTGCTTTTGGGATATTCGACTCTTCCCAATCATCACAGTTCTGTGACAGAAAGAGAAACCTTTTCCATTTTGTTACAGGAAAGATAACAACACATTTGGAATTTGAAATTTTTGTGTAGTGGCACAATTTTCACAATCAACAAAGTAAAAATATATACTCTACATCAACATAAAACAAATGTTAACAGCCTTAATTAGGGGAAGTTCTCCACAACACGGTTTGTTTGCAATGTATAACATAAAATTTGTGATATCTAATGCATGTATAAAACTCAAAGAGACTGCTTGAGTCAAAACACATTGCTGTGAACTTCAGCTAATGAAGGCAGGTAGATATTATATTATATCTGACAGAGAATTTACTGCGCAGCACTACTTGTTTGCAGTGGTATAGCTAAGATTTTGGTTCCCTGGGTGAGTAATCACAATGGCTGCCCTTGAGAGAAATTATAATGCAAATGTCTTTAAGACATATCCTAGCAGTCCATAGACTTCAGCTGTCAAGAGAGTAAAGAGGTATCCATAGATAACAAACATTCACAAGAACATGGATTTACCATATATTAAAACATATCTCTCTGTATCATAGTCACTGTAGAACTGTATTTGAATCAGGTACATCTCAGTTTATATTGGAACTAATGAAAACGAGGAATTACAGAATTCAATACAACTCCTGTGTAAATGGAATTATAACATTTTAACATCAGAACATGAACTAAACCGCTGTAATTTGTTCCATTGCAACTGCTGTGTGGTTTAAGATATAAGCAGCCACAAATCAGATTACATGACACAAAAAATGCAATGTTCATTAAGAAATAACCAACGCTACTCTATTACATGACACAAATACTGGGTGAAATGCTCTGTCACCTAATGCATGCGTACATATCGATAACATTCCATTTTATTATCACTGCCCAGACATGCATTTTAACAGCAAACAAGGAAAATGAAATGCAAGGCTCATGTAACACGTTTTTAAATATTTCCAAGTCCAAGCTCAGAGAAGAGAGTTGTTGATTGACATTGCAGTGTGGTTCTAAAAAATTCTTATGGTGAGGATTACCTACAAATTAGTGATGATATTAGTAAACAATACATTCTCATCAGTGAAATTTTGGGATAAATGGTAGAATTTTGAGAATATCCAAAGGTATAAGAAATTTTACTTGGAATCTGGAAGGTAAAAGTTATAGTTTTTCCCGTCCACACCATGAGAGTATACAGGGGAGTACAGGTATAGCTTCCCTTATCCTCAGTCTGGGTACTAACTGGAGGTGGGGGGTTAAGTTAACATTTCAGCTGTTCTACTCCTTGGGAAAGGATCACTATGCATGTGGAAAAGGAGGCTGAGTGGGCTGCAGAGTCAGTCTGGACATTTTGGAGAATAGAAGACTCTCTTTTCCATGCTGGAAATTGTTCCCCAGGATCATCCAGCCTATAGCCTCTGTTATAGGCATGCGCCACATAATGACATTTTGGTCAATGATGGACCGCATGTACGACAGTGGTCCCATAATCAACAGAATATATAAGTGGTCCCATCAGATTATGATATAATAAAATATTATAATATTATATTATAATACCATTGTTTTATAATTGCCTACAGTATTCAGTACAGTAACATGCTGTACAGGTTTGTAGCCTAGGAGCAATAGGCTATACCTTATAGCTTAGGTGTGTAGTAGGCTATGCTATCTAGGTTTGTGTAAGTACACTCTATGACATTCACACAACAACAAAATTGCCTAACAACGCATTTCTCAGAACGTATCTCTGTTGTTAAGTGATGCATGACTGTATACCACTACGCAATACTGACCTGTCCTCAAAATCTGGCAGTGATCTATAATACTTATGGCTTTACAACAATCAGTGACTATAAAACTATCTCAGATGTAACCAAATATCAATAGAATATCCAAAATAATGGCTTGGGTCTCTTACCCTTCTGCCTGTCTCCTCAAGACACAAAGCCAAGTTCTTAGAATATTCACAGTTGTTTCTTTTGTTGTCTGAAACATAAAATCACATTAAAATTCCTTTGTTGGACTTTATTTATTTATAGCTCTCATACAGATTAGTTAGAAGTACTGTACATGAAAATTTCGAACATTTTGAGTGTTCATTTACTCACCTGTCTCTAATAACTCAAAACAGTCTTCAATGGATTCTTCAATAAAGTCTTTCAGTTTTGGGTCACGAATTCTCTTTGTCATTACCTTTGTCACCAGCGACTTGTCTGGAAGTGCTGAGTCATCTAACTGTGTAAGTGCAATAAATATTAGAACACAATCCATAATTATATTTTATAGCAATCGGGCCTTTGAAAATTTCATGCTTCCTCTATTACAAATATTTACCAAAATTTCTCAGTCCTTTAATTTTATCAGTCAAAATTCCAAACTTCAACCTGCTTTTCTTCTGACTCATATCATTCACAAAAACTAAAATAAGAGCAGTGTCAATGAATGGGAGAATGTGTAATATGTTGTATTTCCTACAGAGGGGCAAGTAGAGCAATATTTAGGAAATGGCATGCATGGGAAAATCTACCATGCAGAATATACCTTATTTGACACTGGGAAGTTAATACATTTTGCAAGTGTAAACTTATCTTACCATATGCATTCCTTGGAAGATACAGTGTATGATGCACTGAAAAATAAAATAAAATGAAGAGTAAAGTCATCAAGTTGTTATGGTGGGTATCATTAAAAGGATGGTCTGAGAGGCTGCCATACTGTACACTGAAATACAGGAATTAAGGCAGGTGGCTAAAGATGTGCTGTATCAACACAGAAAATCACATAATTGCGGTTGGTTTACTGCCATTCAGAGTTATGTGGCTGAAGAACATGTTTATATATGGTGTTGATAGTTGCAGGAGAATCTTACTTAATGACCTTTATTCCTGCATTTTACTCTACCAATTGGTTAACTGAACCAATTTGAATAACCTGGAAAGAGACTGGCAGCATGTTCCTTCATAACGTTAGAACATACCCATAATACACCAGGGTGTAAAAATCCAGAAAACCTTACTTTGAAAATTATGATTATACTAGAGAGCAGATGATGCTCTTCCCTGAATCAGGCCACCCACTTTCTCCAGCAACATTCGGCATGGTCTTTACAACACTATGAAAATTGATATTCATTGTAACTACAAAAAAAGTCAGTCTGTATCTCACAATGATCTTATGTGTAGTCCACATCTGCTGCAAAGACCAAAAATTGAATGTTGTTTAGGGAAATAATTGTTTTTTGTTCTGAGTATCACATAAAACACACAAATACACTATATGTGCAAAATATAGGGGCTTTCACTGATACAGCAGGTGGTAAATATAGTTAGCATTGGGCTTAAACTTAGGACATATTATGCTGAATCTTGCTTAAACAAACTGAATGTAAACTTCAGAAAATACCCCCCATTGAAGCATTGCTCATTTAATATGCCAGTATCTGTATGTAACACAGAGAAAAGAGCTCAGTACTTACCGCATCAAGTTGCTCGATTGGGGAACTGTCTTGTGATTCAAGAGCAGAATCTGTGTTATTGTTCTTATTATTGCTGTTACTGCCATTATCATTTTTCCTTTGGTTATTTTTATCTTGGTTTCCATTGGATCTAATTCCTGATCTGGGATTATAATATGGGTTTTGCTGATAATTTGAGTATTCAGTACTGAAACCATATCCTGTAGAGAAGCCAACCAAACAAATTCACATTAAGAAAGAAACATTTTATATAAATTAAAATATAGTACCATAAGAGAAAATGGACAACGTTCACAATCAATACCTGCACTCTGAAATGGAATTTATTTTACTTTAATAATTCAGTCTTCCATATAACATGGAGAAATCACCTACAACACAGAGTAGATGCCTTCTTGAGGTGCTAATAGTTGAAACCAATGAGCTTCTTTGTCCCATTCTCTGATGGAACTTGGAGATTCATCACAATGTTCACAAGCATTTATTTTATACAAACAATCAGATCCACAGTATTCACACAAGATTTAAAACCAACTTACATCCACCAACAGCTAACTTAAAGTTTCAAAAGGGAGTGTACTACTCGGCAATTAAAATTTTTAACAACCTTCCTCATGAAATCAAAGACTTAGCCAATGATATATTACCATTTCGGAATGTTTTAAAGAGGTTTTTACTTGCAAATTCCTTTTATAATAATCAGGAATATTTTAATTATCGGAGACATTCCACTGAAATTTAAATGAACAATTAGTTTCAAGTACCTTAATATTGTACTTTATTTACAGCTAAGATAATTCCAACTCTATGTATATTATATTAGTGTGTAAGTGACAATGTCTATATCCACAGGATTGTATCCTAATTTGGATTTATAGAACGCAAATAAATTACAATTACAATTACAAAGCACCCACTACAAAATATTGTTTTATTATTATATCATTATCAAATATAAAACACACTCTTTCCCTCATTCAGTCTGGTGGGAGGGACCCTGAGAATGGTTTCACTTGTGACAACACAACTTAACTGAATTATGATGAAGTATTTAAAATTCATAATGTAAAAGTTCTTGGTAGTAAAATGTTACAATTCAATTACGGAAAATTCACATTGATGGTGGTTATGTGTGTCTTCAATTAAACAGAGAACATCGTTAACATCTTATGTTTATTGGACCATGCATCTTTGTTGATAGTTGAAGAATAAAAGACCAACTTGATGTCACTTGTTATTTTATTTCACTTCTTATGTGCTCAACATGTTTCGGACATTAATATATCCATCATCAGGAGCTTGCAACTATTCTGTTGAATTACCACATTGGTCATATTGTTCTTGGTTCCATGTGTGTT
>Ga0136643_10015226_pt1 | contig 11564 bp, 4 predicted proteins | sample TergutLab28metaG_FD_96883 | JGI IMG/M metagenome (GOLD analysis project Ga0136643, IMG submission 96883) | Labiotermes labralis P1 segment gut microbial communities from Petit-Saut dam, French Guiana - Lab288 P1 (version 3) (version 3) | ecosystem: Host-associated > Arthropoda: Insects >...
GGCGTAGATGGGTGGATAATATTAGGATGGATCTCCAGGAGGTAGGATGTGGGTATATGGACTGGATTGGGCTGGCCCAGGATAGAGATAGGTGGCGGACGCTTGTGAGTGCGGTAATGAACCGTCGGGTTCCGTGAAATGCGGGGAATTTCTTGACTAGATGCAAACCAGTTAGCTTCTCAAGAAGGACTCTGTACCATGGAGTATGTAAGTTGTGATTCATCTCAATTTTATGTCATTTTAACATGTTTATGTATATCTCAATTTTAAGGCATGTTTAATGACATGTCGAAGTATACCTCAATTTTATGGCATGTTTTAACGGCATGTTTATGATATCTCAATTTTAAGACACTTCTAACGGCATGTCTATGATTTACCCCAATTTCATGGCATGTTTATGATCTATCTCAATTCTACGTCATGTTTCAGAACTATCTAAACGCCACGGTTCATTCATGACTAACTTAATTTCACAGAATGTTTAAAAAAGGTAAATCAGTCCCGTTACAGGCCTGGACAGGCCCAGAGGGTTCCAGGAAGTTAAGGTTCCCAGATTACGTGACAACGGCACAGGACGGTGGTAGGTTGTCAGCCTTACGCACCGACCGCCTTTACCCCCAGGAAATACTCCTGGTACTCATTTCTGTTACATATTGAATCGACCCCAGGGCCATAGTGCGATCGGAAGGATTTTAACAGTATGTTCATGACCTACTGAATTTTGCAACATGTCCATGACCTACCTACACAACGCAGTAAGCTTATCGGTCTGTCTCGATGCGTCGGTATGTGCCGCTGATACATCATGTTATCACATGACGAAATTGAAGAACACAATTCGCGACGGCGGTACGCCATTTTTACCTATGGGACAGTACAGCTGTCCCTTTTCGTTAATAGGGCACGATGTTATGAGAGCAGCCCCAAGCCTCTTAAGCTCCTTATTAGACTCAACCCGTTGCCAGTCCCACGACCCCATGGAACCCGTCGAACAGAGCCCCAGGACCGGTACGGAAGCATCGCAGACCAGGAAAAAAAAAATCACATGGATGAACACCTTAAGATAAGGATTATGAGACACAATGTGCTGCCGTGCTTCCTGTCACAGCCTGTTCTTTTCATGAAGTGGAACGCCTTCTTTGTAACTAGTCTTTTCGTTGTCAACTTTTTTGTAACCCACCCAGCTCTTGCGCGCATGTGATGGTGACCACGTGTGGAAACACAACGGCTTCCGCAGCCGGAAATGACGAACTAGTAGCGTCTGCAGAACACGACTGGGTGGAGTGACGTAGCAGCTTCCCGCAGACTGGAATTCGGAATGGGACCCACCGTACAACGAAACGTCAATTGCGTATCAATAGTAACTCAATACAAACTTACTTATTTACTTACTTACTCCATGGAGCAGTGTTCCTTCTTGGGAAGTCAACCAGTTTTCAGCTAGTCAAGAAATTCCCCGCATTTTATGGAACCTGGAGGTTCATTACCGCACTCACAAGTGCCCGCACATATACAAAAATAAACAAGGTACCAATCTAATGGCTACTAATCCTGCCTAGCATTCTTAAGGGCCCAGGTTCAAATCTCTATGCGATTACCGGCTATTCTATGTTTCGTGGACTTATTTGTCCTTCCAGGCAAATTATGTCCTTTTACCTAAAATTAGGCACAGTATGCACAGCGGTTTGAGTCCGAATATCGACACCTATCCACCCTCTAGTCCCGACGACCGTCCATGCATCTCGAAAAGATCTACACCATACACAGGGCAGTGGTAACTAAACGTACAGTACAACCTGCAACCGCATCCAATTATCTTTTCATTTTGCCCACACAGTATGTTCAATGATTCTCTCAGTGAACAAACATTAGTTCCCAAAGCAACACACACTAACCCCGTGGTGCTTACAGAGATTACATACTGTTTGTTCTCTGTGAGGTACGAACTGAATTCTTTAAGAGATACAACCAACCAGTGTATATAGGTAAAGGTAAAGCAGTCCCGTTACAGGCCTAGAGTGGCCCAGAGGGTTCCAGGAAATTAAGCTTCCCAGATTTCATGACAACGGCACAGAATGGTGTTAAGGTTGTCAGCTTTACGCACCGGCCGCCTTTACCCCCAGGAAATACTCCTGGTACTTATTTCTGTTAGAGGCTGAGTCGACCCCAGGGCCGTGTTGCGATCGGAAGGATTTTATGTCAATAAAAAATCCCAATGACACCAGCTGGGATCGAACCAGCGACCTTCCGATTTGTAGTACAGAATCTTAACCATTGTGCCACCGTGGTCCCCACCAGTGTATATACAGATATGTAGATTAGCTGTATTATAATCATGTTTCGGACACCTATTGTGGCCATCTTCAGTGAGGTGTTCATGATGGGTGTATTATGTAGAACGTTAACACTCCATATTTGCAAACATTTAAGTTTTAAATTAAAGGTTGAAAAACTACGTTAAATTATAAAATACTGATAAAATTATTTGCTTTGCACTGCGTGTTTGTGTGGAGCGTATTGGAGAGAGGAGAGTCGTATAAAGGGTTTTGGTGGGGAAATCTGAAGGAAGGAGACAACTTGGGAGACCCAGGCGTAGATGGGAGGATAATATTAAGATGGATCTTCATGAAGTGGGATGGGGTGGGGTATGGAACTGGATCGAGCTGGCTCAGGATAGGGAAATATGGCGGGCACTTGTGACTGCGGTAATGAACCTTCGGGTTCCATAAAATGCGGGGAATTTCTTGACTAGCTTAAAACCGGTCAGCTTCTCAAGAAGGGCTCTGCTCCGTGGAGTAAGTAAGTAAGTAAGTATGTAAGTAAGTAATTAAGTGCACTACTTGTTTGTAGGATACAGACGTAACTGGCTTTCACACTTGCAAAGAATGCCACAAAACCGAATCCCTTTGAAATCATACCACTACAGACCACAAGGAAGGAGAACAGTTGGAAGACCGAAGAAGCGTTGGCGCGAGCAGCTGTAACTGTGGAGACGGAACGGATCAAAAGGTCCAATCCTTGATGTTTATGATGATGATGATAATTAATTAGCGCGCCTGTTAAACACGAAATAAATTTTCACCTTCAAAGTAGTAAGTAATGCAAGGTAATGATTACATCACAGTTTTCAGGTAAATCAGTCTTACTTTGTTCCGTTTTTAATAAGTTAATAATAATAATAATAAGAGTGCGCAAACAGAAACGACTTGCAATCAAGTTTAGTAATTCAATATAATTTTTATTTTACTAATTAAATACTATCTGAATTCTTTCCTCACATGGCCCACATTAAACAAAAATAATCAATTATTATTAAGTACAGTCCTTCTATCTTACCCTGTCTGCTTGACTACCCCTGGGCCGTCCCGGTGGTAACCTCCTATCCTTTAAGTACATGTATAATTTAAATATATTTTACCATTTTAAGTCACTTATATTCAAGTTGACCTCCTCATTTAAAAAAAAAAAAATTCATTGCTATAGCTTAAAATTATCTGGTTAGCTACGTCTTCTTTCGTATTCAGCATTTCTTATTCAAAAATTCCTTTATAAAGTGTCTGAGCGGCTTAACATTATATTCTTGACATCCTCTTTCGTTAAATCTAATGGATATCTTACACTAAATTCTTTCTAATTCCTCTCAGTTTCCACACTTTTCCTAACAACCACACTATTTCGCTTCTTGCCTCCACAATATTGTATTATATATATATATGTATATACATATATATATACATATAATGCCAACTAGAATAAATATCTGGACACAATGCTTGTGAACACTTTTCCTGCATTTTTGCCACCAGCTTCTGAATTTCCACATTTTTACTCTTAATAGTAATAATTTACTTATTTCTCTAAATAAGGTAACTCTTGATTAGGCCACACATACGCTAGTAAAATATTTTTTGTCTCCCCTTTCAGCTCCATGAACATTAATGTCCCGATACAGAGCTATAACTATTTTCCGGCATTTTTATCACCACATTATGCCTTTCTGTATCATATAATCTTTCAAAATCTTACCTATTTCCCCCAAATTACATACCTATTGATTCTGCCACACACATGTGCCAGTAAAATATTGTTCAGTTTTTTTTAAAGTCCCTAAACAATTAATATCCTATTTCAGAACTTATTTTCCGGCATTTTCTGCCTTTCCATATTATAACTCTTTCTGTTACCAGTTTACTAACTGCCCTGACATTAAACACCTCTTGATTCCGTCACAGGTATGCTAGTGAAATATTGTCCAACTCGTGACAACACTCTTTGAAAATAAATGTCCTTATACAAGACTATTTAATTATGTCTGGACATTTTTGCCACAAGGTTCTGCATTTCCACATAATTAAATCTTTTCTTTGCCAGTTTCCTTTCTTAAGTCAAATCACGTACCTCTTGATTCTGCCACAAAACATCGATCTTTTTCCAGGTGCACTCTAACAACTTAGCCCAACTTCTCAAAACCAGATTGCCTATCTGCCTCTCAATATGTTGCTCTACCCATTCTTCTACATCCATACACAACATTATTTGCCAGTATTTTACCATCAGTTCCATAACCCCTATCCGTCCTACTTTATGCACTGAGCTCAACATCCGAAATTCCATTTAGTGCACAACCTGGCAAAGCAATTAATTTCTGACAAAATTTACCATGTACCTAGTCTATTAATTGCAATGCCTCATTTAAGCCCCATCATTCTACTCTATACCTAATGTTAATTCCTATAGCTTCTCACAAATAATTTTCAAAAGATATGCCCCTATGTTAGGGGGTAATGATAGAAGTTTATTTGTTTACACGCTAGGATTGCTTGGCCTTAAGAAATAGAGAAAAGTGAAGTAAGAAATATACTGGGAACCCGACACGCACGCGGTGGAAGGCAATGACTAAAACATTTTGATGGAACAAACTGAAGGAAACAGCCCACTAGAACGACCTGGATCTAGACGGAAGAGCAATTTTAAAATTCACCGGACTTAATAAAGTCAATTTCTTCCATGATAGGGACATCTAGTGGGTTATTGTTTTTAAGGTCATGGCCGCGAACGCTGTTGAGGGATATCTTGACCAGCTCAGAGAATCTCAGTTTATAAGAAGGGAACCTGATCCTTGGAATCAGTCAATTGCGCATTTAAGTGGAACAGGTGGAAACTGACCAAATATACATGGCGACCAAGTCCTCCGCATAAAGCAATGCAAATATATGTCGAAATTAATTTTAATGAAACAAGTTTGATGAACTGAGGTGATCTGCCGGAAGATGGCGTCCAACGTTTGTCTTTATTAGTCGGCATGTTGAAGTGTCTTGCGCAAATCCATCAGCTGGAATAACTGCACAAATATGTACGTCTGGTCCTACTGGGGAGAGAATAGCGGCCGTCAATGGGACATCTGTTTGCGGCGTACAGCGTGAGATGTGTCACGTGACGTCTTGCAGACACAGTGACGTTAAACTCGTAGGAATCGTCACGCAAATACAGCTTTAAAATATGTTTGTATGTAACCTAAAACAACGCTTCTATATGCCTTAGACGTCATAACATCTTGCGTTATGTAACAACGCTATATCAAATAAAATACTTGGAAAATTGTATGTAGTCAAACACAACTGTGTCACATGAGGTGTATTTAATGACTATATAATGGACAGCTACATGTTTCGGCCTGTACTGGCCATCTTCAGATTGTCTTAGGGGAACTTAAGATCTTACTATAAAGCTTGCACTCGCACGTGGGACTTATTAACAAAAACAAAAACAGATTCCTAAATAAAATAGTTTCCTCGTACGGAATTCAACGAATATTCTTATTGCAAATGAATGAAGAAGGCCACGACGGTCGTGATTGGCTGTTGAAAGTTTGTCTTGAAACACAGAAGTTCGAATGACAGGTTGATATTAATAGGAATGGTGGTCAAGGAAGGAAGTGAATAATATTGGTATAAGACACGGCCTTCTTTGGTGATAGCCATAAATTTGAGTGTTCTGTAATACCGGTAAAAGACGTGTAAAAAAATATTGCACAGAAAATCCTGTAGAAAAGCGATTCCTTCGTATCATCCGAGGAAGTAATGTCACGTTAAATGACACATGAACACCACGCCAGTAGAACAGAGAAATTATAGCGAGACCGTTGTGAGTGTCTGAGCTATAAATAGGGCATGTAAGAAGAAGTAATATGACGTCACAACTACTTTTTTATGTTGACAGCTCTTACTGAAGAAACGGAACTGATACACTGTGCCTTAAGAGGGGAAGGGGGGGGGGGGGGGGGCTGACTCATCGCAATTTAATGACGTTTTATATTGGTACTTTTTCTATAGCGAATGATGCCAAACAAAGGAATAACAGAATAAGATGTATAGGGATATTCTTTCCGCCCGTCCGTCACACCTAATAGAACCTGCGCCTGCCGTTCAAAATATTTATTTATTTTACATAAAATTCCCTTTCTAGAATTATTATTTTTTTTCTGTTAGTAGTTCCTACTGATTCACACACTGCACTTAAGATATCGTTTATATCTATGCCCACTTTAAAGTCTTGAGAAACTGAGATAAAATTTTGTCGAATTTTTCTTCAAACAATTGCAGGTTGCATAACTAATTCCGAGAAACACTGACGTAATGGGCAGCTGCTTCTTCCATATCATGAAAGTGTGTCGCCGTATATTCATACATCCAATGAACATGACTGTATTCTCATGGGGGGAATCGAATTTGTGGGTTCTAAATCCAATCACCAGGACATGTCAGTGGGCACATACGAAAGTACAAAATGTGTTAAGTTAGTGTTTGCCGGCCGTGCATAACGACAAAAACGATCCCACAACCAGAAGAAAAAGGAAATGTTAGCTTTGTTAGTACAGAAGTGGGTTAGTAAAAACAAACAGACTGGTAATTTGTACGGTCGTGTGTGGAAACTGACATCAAGTAATTTTTATGTCCAATTCTGATGCCATAACTTATGTGGTAACATTCCTAATGACATAACAGCAGAGTGACCGAATAAAACGCCATTTTAAAAAAATTACCTAGTTTCAATATATTTTAAATATTTTCAAATTATAACCCTTTGTGCTTCCAATGAGATGGGCTGGGCATGTGGCGCGTATGGGTGAGGAGAGGGGGCGTATAGGGTCTTGGTGGGAAAACCGGAGGGAAACAGACCACTGGGGAGACCTAGGCGTAGATGGGTGGATAATATGAGGATGGATCTCCAGGAGGTGGGATGTGGGTATATTGACTGGATTGGGCTGGCCTAGGATAGAGAGAGTTGGCGGAAGCTTGTGGGTGCGGTAATGAACCTTCGGGTTCCGTGAAATGCGGGGAATTTTTCGACTAGCTGCAATCCAGTTAGCTGCTCAAGGAGGACTCTGCACCATGGAGTAAGTGAGTAAGTATAACGATTGTGATTTACCCTTACGTACAAATTGTAAAATTAAACGATAAAGCAATTTAAACCCAATTAGAATTTTTTTAAAGTTAACATTTGCGTGAGAAGTGTTGTTTGTACACAAAATCTTGAAATGCCTTACGTTCCTTTACCGTTCATGGTGTAACGAAGATAAGTAAGACATGTAGTACGAATGGGACGATAATGAATAGACATAAATTTTATTTCCGAGAAGCAATTTAATATCACCGCCATTTATGTGAGCCTTTTTGTCTTGTGTGATGTCCGTATGTCCTTCAGGAATTCAGCCATTGTTACTTCACTACAAAGAAGACAATTATTGTTCTCTGCATAAGGAATGTTCATTATGAACTTTCTTGAAAACCACAAGGCTTTGATGAAGGTGTGTAGCATTTTGTTGGAACCTATCCATCCCCTATACATTTTTTTTTAGCCGACTCTGCTTCCATCTTCATGCAAGATACACCTAACCTGTATCAATATACGAACTTTATGTTCAACAACAAACTTACCGCTGGTACTTAGACGGCGTAGATGGAGGATAATATTAAGATGGATCTTCAGGAAGTGGAAATGTGAGAGCATGGACTGGATCTATGTGGCTCACGATAGAGACATGTGGCGGGCACTTGTTAATGCAGTAATGAACCTTCGGATTCCATAAAATGTGGGGAATTTATTGACTAAAGGAGGACCGGCAAGTTTCTCAAGACAGGCCACGCTCCATGGAGCAATAAAAACGTAGGAAGTACTTAGATGATATTGTGTAAATATATATTATGTGAACTTTAGTAACCCTGATAATTATTAATCTATAACACTAAAATGAAATTATTTTAACGGTTTTTTACATCGCTTTGAACATGTAAAGCTAATATTGACTAGGAACGTTTACAAATAAAAGTACTTATTTCAAGAACATCAGCTAAGTATTAATCATACAAAGATACCTGAAATACATCATACGGCCTGCAGTCATTAAAACATGTTTAATCATAATGGAGGTATTCGTCATGGTTTATAATGTAGATAAGAATTATTGAAATATGTGGTCAACAAAGAATTTACTGCTGTATTTCAAATTTTATTGTAATGAAAATAAATAAATAAGTAAATAAATATATACAAACTTTACAAAACATGTAGTATGGCAAAGTTACTTAAGAATTTACTTTGACCCCCTGAAACCTGTGAAAGTACGCAAGGAAATCTTCCTTTCACACGTACAACTCCTAAATATGATCACACAAAGATGGCTGAAATACTGCATATGGCCTTCCGTCATTCAAATATGGCCAATTCATCACAAGGAAGACATTCTTCATCATCACACTAGACACTGGCCATATTATACACCGTAAATTTGAATTTCTGGTTAGCAACAAACTTACCAATAAAATCTAGATTATCGTGTTATAGAAATAAAAATATTATTTACCGAACACCTTAGTTTTTAATGTATAATATTATAACCAAATTACTTTATTATCTGGATTTGGCGCCCTAAAACCTGTGGAAGTCAATATGGCTACAAGCGATAGCAAACTAAGCTCCTCGTTACATGTGCCGCTCCTGAATAGTTATTGTGTACAAAGATGGCTGAAATACTGCTATGGCCATTCGTCATCCAAACATGGCTACACAGTGAGAAGGAAGGCCTTCGACAGTTGTAAATCATAAATATGGAATATGTACCTTGTGTTCAGCAACAAACTTGCTTATAGAATTCAGATAATAAAATCATTAAAATCTGTATATATTGAATTTACTAACACCATTTTTATTTAAGTATAATATTATATTTAAATTAATTTAACATTTATTTTGGCGCCATGAACCTGTTGGAACCGCCATGACTGCGAAAGTTTTCAATGAAAGTTGCATATTGTGTGTGAACCAATTAAGCGATTTCTGGGACAAAATAAAATGGACGAAATTATAAAAATCTGACCGATAAGTAGTTATTAAATTCTGAATGAGTAAACCGTTTAGAAAACATCAAATATTTAATATTTGTGGCGGGTTATAGAAAAGTGCGCCAAAACGGCTAAATCTTTTGTAACTCAATTTTAGTGCTAATTAACGGGTGTTATTAACTGTAATTACAAAATTCCGAACTTTTAATATACAGCTGCAGTAAATATTTCTACGTGAATATTAAAAAAAAGTCATATAATAGATTGAAGACGATAGAAGTTAACGTACGCACCCAGACCGACCCTTCCGCAAGCAAATTAACGTAAGGCGAAATCTGAATATTCCTCGACTACATTATTTTAACTGCGTGAAGTTTCATCATACCCTGTAAATTATATCAACTTACTATGCTGTGTCTCATCTCTTCTATCACTCAAGAAATCATGAAGTTGCTATGCACAGGTGGACAGGCAGGCCGCTGACACACTGAACTCGGGGTGCAACGATCGTCTGATGTGATTGGACAAGACGTAATATTAGTAAAGGAATAGTTCCAATTTATCCGAAAGATGTCAGCCTTATCGAAACCTGTCGTAACTGATTACAGTGTCGGCTAGTGTGAAACGTTTGCATATTACGTTCAACGCACATAAGTTTATATTTTGTGTCTTGTTACCACAATTAACCACCCGTTATTTTGTAGCGGAGAATAGTACAGTGGTTTATAAACGATGTGGAAGTAAGCTTTAAAAGTTGTCCCTATTAACACACTGAAGGCGCAGGTATGGGAATGGAGGTACACATCCACCCATTTTTAACTTCGTATTTAGTTGGAAATGAGCAGCAAATTTCACCCCATCCGCTTTACATTGGGGGGGGGGGAGCTTCAGTGTCTACTAAATAGAAGACTGGGTGGCCCTCAGAATTGATATAGGTACGTAGGCGCAGAGAAACTTCTCTTACTCCTGCCGTAAGTCGAAGCCCGTTTTGTTCATCCCCTAGCTGACTAAATCACCCCGTTTCCAAATATATAATACGGTATTTCCCAAAGTTGTCATGCTTAGGACTCATTTTGCTTTTGTGAATCCTGATGGAACTCCAGACAAATAAGGTTCAAGAAATTAAATGTTGTAAAATGCATTTATTTTAGTTTGAAGTAAAACGTATATAGCCGAACAATGTGAAAAACAGCGCAGTCGAATTGAATTCATTAGCTTCAAATAAGTTGTATTCGAATTTTCCAGTTTGCAAACACAAATTTCATTAACATCTCTGGTTGTTGTCGATGCAACCATTAGACTTCAGGGTGTTCCTAACTTAGTTTATTAACCCTTTAAAGACGAAGCGCAGACTGCTTTATTTAAAGACCCAGTCCGTACCGCGCTGTAAACACTTTTCATCTCGGCTATAAAAACCAATCAGTTTATGCTGTAAGTGGCACACAGTCGCTGTTTGTTCTCAGATAAATACAAAACACATAAATACAGTGTGGGCAGAGCGTACAGTTGTTGGATGTTAAACTGTTGGTGCATCACGTGACGTGTAGGCTTTAAAAGGTTAATTATGGTGTGGTGGTGCATGATGCAACGGCACAATATTGGGCCTAGGCCTTCTTCTCTCCAAGTTTCGAGGCATGTGATGTCTTACGGGGAGAGGTTGTCAGTCATTCGCCCTACCCCCAACCTGGAGGAACAGATCTCTGTATTTATAAGCCCCGAAAACAGGGTGGCCCAGATACACCCCTAGGCTTTGGGTAAATAATGATTGTGCCATATTATAATATCGTACGGTTAGAATAAATCCATTTTATTACACAATAATATTAAGTGTATAAGAATTTTGTATGATTACATTTCCGTATTAGACAAGTTTTGCGCAGGCAATCCGGAAGTACTTGTGCTCGGCGTAGTAAAGGAAACCAGTGATTCAGCTGGCTATCTTTATACAGAGTGTCCCAGGAGGAATGTGCCAGAATTCGGGAGGGTGTTCCTTAAGTTAAATTATACCGATATAACCCAAAACACCTATGTCCAAAGTTGAACGGTTACGGAGATAATGGCCAGAGAAATTTGAAACTTTGACAGCTGTTACACACGTATTGATTACCAAATACATATTAAAACTGGCAGGAATATGTGGTTTCTGTAATGTTAATATCTGTATTTAACATCAAACTAACTTGTGAGTGACATAAAGCCATTAAATTGAACTACAAAAAC
>Ga0136643_10015227_pt1 | contig 11564 bp, 6 predicted proteins | sample TergutLab28metaG_FD_96883 | JGI IMG/M metagenome (GOLD analysis project Ga0136643, IMG submission 96883) | Labiotermes labralis P1 segment gut microbial communities from Petit-Saut dam, French Guiana - Lab288 P1 (version 3) (version 3) | ecosystem: Host-associated > Arthropoda: Insects >...
GCACTACTGGGGTCTTTGGTGAGTATTTCCTGAAAATTTCAGTTCACAAAAATAGACAGCGAATTTGTTATAAATTTTTAAAGAAACACAGTGCAAAAGTTGATTTAAGTTGTTTAAACCCCGGGAACAGGCATTTTAACAATTTAAATGCCCCGTCCTCAATGTGTTAAATGTGGTCCCGAAGTTTGGCCATTGTGGCATGGAACATCCTGTATACAAATGCTTTATTTGGTGCTCGTAAGATTTTGATCCACACATGTGTTAAATAAAGCATGTTTTGTTGAAATGCATAAATGCATGAAAAACAATGCATCTCCACTACAAACAGCTATCAGTTAAAGCCTCTTAGGGAGTTAAGTCAAGTGTGTACTGAGAAACCTACAAAACACAGGAACAGCCTGTTGGTAAATGTGGAATTCCTGCGTGTTACAGCATGGGTATATATCATCTAATTTATTAGATTATCATCATCTAATTTATTAGATTTATAAATTAATGATATATAAATAAATCTAAATAAAGAACTTGATACAATAAAACAGGTGGTATATAGTTACTATTGTGTTGTAAAGGGTTAAATTCTCCTATTCAAACAATGCACAATTATTTTTTCTCAGTCTCTGGACCATTTCCAAGCTTGAAACACCAGGATTTGCAGTTCTGGGAAGTTAACCAAATGTGGTCATCAGCCAGCTCTCTCAGTGTTCTTTAAAGAAGTACCTTAGGTCAGACTTACATTGCTGCTCCACACAATGTATTAGCCCACCAGGCATCACCTGTGTATGTTTTGCGTCCTTCAAAGACTATATATCAAGAACCCATTAACAGACATAAATGCCAATGCACCCCATTTTAAATTGTGGTAAATCAAGCAATTTGGTGATCAGTAGCCTGAAAATGCTGAGTTTCAAATCTTTTATCCCTGACTTTGGCTGAATGCACTCCAATTTAACAGGACCTGATCATATTAGTCGGAAACCCAAAACAAATGTACCTTTTTATTACATTTCCACATATACTTAGTCATAAGTATAATAGCAAGATGTCAACTCAGTATCAGAGAAAACCATTTACTAAGTTCATAAATATAAGAACAAGATGTCAACTCAGTATCAAAGAAAACCATTTACTAAGTTCATAGAATTTTATACTTTATAAATAGTGTAAGTTTAGAAACAAAAATGTAGTAGAATTGTGTTGAAAACTGATGTTACTTCATAATATTGTGGCACTAGACTCCTGCAAAAGGCTTGACAATGGCTATAGCATGTAGCCTCATTCCTCAGTAACATGTTATATGACTATACTGTTACTGTTTAACAATGTATATTATCCAGTAATGTGTAACTGCTGAACTGTAAACACATCCATGCATTTGGTGCTGTTTTTCCTACATTTAATTCAATAAACACAGTGGTATGCACCATACAATTATTAAGATTTGTTCACATTACAAACATACCTCTGTAATGGTTTAGGAATCCTTCCTCACCAAGGTCAGAAATCATCTTCTGACGCCATCTTTTCAGTGCAGCACGAGAACTGTCAGACATTGTAGCATTTAAAATCTTGCTAACAGATGGATAGGCAAGACAGTCCTTCCTTGTATCAAATTGTTTAGTACTCAACGACATATGCACAATACTTCCAGCTGTTGTAATTTGTTCTATGTCCTTACTTTCATTCAGAAGAGGAAAGTTTGGTATGTTCCTAATAATGATATCAGGAAGTTCCAATATGGAAGACTTCTTATTTGTCTTTTCCAAAACATTTGTAAGTTGAATGGTAGATACACCTCCATTACAGTTTGGACAAGTATCATACACACTACTATCAGGACTTGATAATGATATATTATACTGACTATCCTGAATTTTGTCATTTACAAAGGAATCACTAATATGCTGTTTTTGTGAAGTTTTTGATGTGTGCTTCCTATGTTCAACACATTTACTAACTTCCCCTTCAGAACTTATATTTGAATTTCCTTTAAGTCGTATTACATAGCTTGGTGGTAGTGTTTGCCTGTACCACCATGCTGCAGATGAAGTTTCATTTTTAACTGGGCTTGACTGGGACTCAGTATTTCTTAGGAATGCAGGCCCCTTTCTTACTTCTCTTTTGAATTTTTGTGACCTTGTTTCTAAAAGCTCACCGAACAATGATTTATTCTCTTTGTTTAGTTTCTTGATCACTTCCCCAACATTTCGCTTTTTTACTTGTGAATTTGATTGCCTTAATGAAACAGTATACCGCACACACAAAAAACTGAACAATGCTGACCCCAACATTTTAAATATACTCACTCTTTCAAAACCACCAGATAAATGAATGTGCTTATCAAAGTTCTGGGGCACATAAATTCACTTTAAAAGTCCGGAAATTAAAATTCAAGACATGGGTACAACCTTCTGTACATAACCTCGTCACAATGCACGGCGCCAATGGCCACGACTGTCTATAGCAAAGACGTTTTTATAATATGCTGCTACTTTCATAAGGGGCTACCTATTAACAAACCCCTTAACAAATGTTGCAGTGTGATAACACGAATTAACTTATACACCCCCTTTTCCAAGTTGCAAACCTTTACTAAACACCACTCATGAAAACCGCTCGCGAACGTGAAAGTGACATCTACTCATAATCCACCGTACCAGCGACTGCATACCAGGGGAAGGTATTTCCAATCCCTAACAAAAGGTGTCAGTAAACTTTAGGTTTCTTTAGTAAAGTCCGGATTCACACTATTCCCTCGTCCACGGCGTGAACAACGCGGCTATATCCCTTCGCTGGTCGTCTATTTAATATACTGAAGTTGTTGTGTTGTGGAATTTCTTTGGCGTTAATATGGCGTGTCATTTCTCTTGTAATGTTGTGTGGCGTTAAGTTACGTTTTTATTGTGGAGATGCAGTTTCTTATAAATGTCTATCCCGTTTTATTAATAGGGATTTAATTTTGGGGAATCACCCAAAACAAGGAATACAACGAAATTAAGTTTCTTTATGCAGTGAATGTAACCCACTCTTCATGTTATACATACAATAATACATAAATGGCCTTTAATGTACACACACGCACATATATTTATAACTGCTGTGCGGTGTTTACCAGTACACAATGGGAGGCAACCATAGAAGGTTTTATGATTTTCGGGTGTACTTCATGGCAAAGACGCCAAGTCGTTGAAATTAGTTTGGTTGGCACAAGGAAGTGGTAGGGAAAATGTTTCATTTCCCCTTGGAATACAATGTGGTGTGTTCATAACATAAAAGAGATGTTTATGATGTGAAATTGACCAAGTAGCCATTCATGCATAGAAACATTTTCCACATCAAAGTACCTCACTGGCAATATACTTTGTCATACTATCTCAGACTTACACTATTTGACTTGGGCATTGTTTGCAGTAAGTCCACAATATCTGTACAATGATGCAAAAGTTACTAATTATGGCAATTTCTTCATATGCTATGCAAGCCACTTTTGGTGCCTTAGGGAATTCATGAACAATGTTCCACAAATTGACTCTTCTGTGATCATGAACATAATACCATATTTCATAACAGTTGCAGTGCTTGTTGCATATTTGAGTGTGACAAAGTCAGGACTTAGGTTTTCATATAAAACATGCTTTAAACATGGTAAGTGTTCATTATTCATTATTACACGTGCATTACAGGTATTGGCGTACTGAGGGCGGTTCAAGACCCCCCCCCCCCCCCGAAATTCCAAAGGCCACCCAAAATCATGCCAAACTCAACCTGATTGTGAAAACTGTTAAAAATTGCTGAATTTAGGATGCCAACACAGCAAGATATTCGGAAAAAGGCAGTAAAATTCTAAAACTACCTAGGTTTGCAATTGTTTTACATTAGCAATGACAAATTCGTCGTCATCATAAAAAGTCTTAAAGTACCAAAAATTAAGAAAATTTTACTATATGAAATGAAATTTCTTGCACCAAATTACAGCCGCCTCCAGAACCCGTGACTAGGGGACTACCGTCCCCAGATCCCCGTTCTCTTTGTCCTCTGTCCTCAACTGAATTTGTTGAACGCCCCCTCCCCCCGAACAAAATTCCTGGATACGCCATTGATTACAGGTGCATTATGTTGGGATTGTGGTTTAGTCATTCATTCTTATACAGTGCTAAATTATGGGCTGGCAGAATTGTTTGGGAACACCCACATGGCAGCAACCTGGTTACCACACAGCACATCTCCTTCCTCTGTCATACCACATATCTAGCAACTGCTTTTCCTCACAGCAGCTCTCTCCACGCTTCGCTCTAGAAACGTCCCTTTTGAGCAATCGATTGCCATTCACCTGACCATGCCCATAACTCTGCCGGCTAACCAAAGGCAGACCAGCTGGAACACAGTATAAAAGAAGACCTCCAAACCCACAGCCGTCTGGATCGCTGGCCTCCTGTACAAGCTAACGCTCCTAAACTTCCCATCTTACATAGTCCATACAATCTCATCCTACCTCAGGGGTCGGATGTTTGAAGCGTCTTTCCAGACAGCCACATCATCTCATCGAGGCATGCGGGCTGGGGTAGCTCAGTGTGGATTGATCTCCCCTGTCCTCTTCAGCTACAAATAGTTGTAACTGAAGTCGGACAGATGGTTACAGCACTCTGTGATCAGGGAAAGAATGAACACAAATGTTGGGGTTCAAGTGAGCTGCTTGCTTATCCATACTACTCAAATTGCACACCTCCCCCCACTGTCAACACCAACAAAAGAGAACACAAAAGGAATGGAATACAGGCCAGAATACAAGTAACAACTAATGGATGAAAGCAGTGGCATGCAGAGATGGAGGTAGCTACCAGATATAAGGGTAGGGGAAGAATTCTTTCCCTGACCTGACTTTACTTCTGGTGCTGGACATCTCCCATAAATTGAAGACTGCTGTCCACACAAAAACAGAATCAACAGGTCATGAAATGGTATCATTAAGAGTACATTTATTAAAATTTAATGATTTATATAAGTGTCACATAATCCTTAAATATTACATATGAGGGAATGAGAACAATGAAAGTAACTGAACTGCAACATATAAGGGACATCTTCCAGGACTTCAGTTTTGGTTGAAAATAGCCTGGAAGTTGTCTGCTTCTGAAACATTTTTTTTAACCAAATCAAGAGATTTATGTCCAACATATGTAGAGTATCGGTTCAGTAACACTTTCCACCACAAAACTTTTAGGCTTACCACACACACACTACAACATACAATTAAATTTCAATTTATTTTTAACATGCTACATACAAGAGTCGGTCAGAAACAAGTTTACAGGTACTATTATTTTACTTAATGAATTCAGTGAAAACTCAAATGCTGTTGTCATATATGACAGAGGGTTCCAATGTTCATGGTAATGTGATTTGAGGCATATGTGCAGAAGCACAGCTGTGGGACTTCAACATCATAACACACTTGGAAAATATGTCATACTTGGAAGTCCAAGGAGATGTAAGTATTCTGTGGGCTTGGGACATGTCGGCAGTCATTAGCTACCGAAAGCTAATGGAAGTGAACAGCAATGATGCCAATACCCAGGCAACAGGTTGCCAAATAATGCAACATTTGCATCTGGCAGGGAAAATATGATGGATGACAAAGTGGACGATAAAGCTCCTCAATGACATGGTCAACAGGGCATGCCTGTAGGAACTCATTCAGAAAGACAGGTTTGTAGCTTCGTGGCATATGGCATTGGGCCTTGGTTTATGCTATAGCATTGTGCAACACATCGTGGTGGATGTGTTATAATACCAAAAGTTTTGTGCTAAATGGGTACCTCATGCACTGACTGACAAGAAAGTGGCAAGAATGATGGCCTGTCTAACTTTCCTGCAATGTTATGCAGTAAAGGAGAAAAAACTGTCTGCATCAAGTTGTTACTAGTTATGAAGAATGGGTCTGTCATTTCACTCCCATCAGCAAGCAATCAAATATGGAGTGGAAACACTCCACCTAACACAGAAAGAAGTTTCAAGTCACACCATTTTTGGTAATGCGCCACGCTGAAAACATGTTAGTCTTCTTAGAGATTGTGTGATTTTCCTCCATGAGAGTACCTGGCCACACACAGAATAGCAAACTCAGAACCTGCTGCAAAAGTTTTGTTAGGTCAAGTCACTGATGCACTTGTGATGAAGATATCAAACATACCACCATCACATGGCTGATTCACAACAGGGACACAAGTTCTATGCGTCTGAAAAGGACAAACTTATCACAATGCTGTGACATATACCTCAAATATCTAAGGGAGCTATGAGGAAAATTTTTCCACTGGCTTCTTCATTGTGTTTTCTTTGGTCAAATCTTGCCTTTTATTTAGTGTATTATAAACTTACTTTCTGATCCACCTTCATATTGGCCAAAAAATTTAAATGTAAGAGATAAGAGCTACATCAAATAGCAAACAGGTTTCACACAACCTCAGGTTTGGGTGCCATGTACTAACTTATCTCAGTGATGCTGCTATCATTCACATAGAAACTTCAGCTTTTCCTGTCACTGCCCAAAGTATGCAGTGCGCAAACTTCAATTAAGTTTTTCTGAGTACACTCACCTTCACAGAAATCCTGTTTTATGCATTTTGTTACGTCTAAAGATTCCATAAGTCTCATAATAACTTGTCATCTGAGGACTGTTTTGATAATTCTGCAATTAGTTCTCTGAATTCATCTACATCTGTTTGAGTTTCCATATGACTTGTTTCAGAATTTACTTTGGAAATGGACCAAGATTTCATCATGTAACTAGACTGATTGGAGCATCCTGACAATGCTGTTTGAGTTTCTGTTGAAACAAACAGAGAGTCATCCTCAACAAACTGTGGCCATGCCGTCTGAGTTTGAATATTTGCAAATCCAAATTCAGAGTAAAAAGCCTCATCACAAGTTTGTGTATACATATTTGTATACAGAAGATGATCAAAAGATGGAAAATCCTCAGTTGTCTGTGTTTCAGTGTTCGAACAAAAAGTAAATGATGGGTCTCCATCACCAGCACAGTCAGTAAGGAAAGACCTGCTAAAATCTAATTCTGTCTGGGTTTCTATACTACAAGACTGATTTACATCAAAAGCAGCTTTATGGTGTTGCATTAGAAAGCTGTCCATTTGTGTGGGTTCATCGGCTAATGCACCCAGATTAGTTTCTATATTTGACCTACATGTAGAAGTTGACAAATCGGGTTCAAATGTAGCAACTTGTGCACCGAAACTGCTGTTTGAATTATCCTCAAAATATCTGTGTAAGTTATTCATTGTTTGAGAACTTGAATGAATGCCACTTGAATTGGCCTCACATGACTCTGATTCATAGAAGGACAAATTTAGATCAGTCTGTGTCACACTGTGACTTAAAATTTCTTCTTGTTCCATAAGAACAGTCACTGATGATGGACTTGTCTGTGTGCCTGATGAATTTTTCTGGCTGACCAACAGATCTGGCAGTCTAGCATCAATCCTATGTGTGTATGAACTACAGCTGTCAGGCAAATTCATTGCAGCTGTTGATGAGATATCTAAGGAAGTAAAATTAGTGCCCATGGATGGACATTTTGTAAGAAAATGATTCAGGTGCTGATTACAAATTTCTGTTTTTGTACCAATATGACCTGCAGTCTGAGTCTCCATACTCTTCCTTTTCTTCTTTGTTGCAATATTTGTTGTCTGCTTTGTAGTTGATTTCTGAGTCCCATGTAGAATTGGAATATCAGCATCTTTCATGGCCTTTCTGAGGATGTAATCACCTACAGTTTGAGTCTGTGCACTGATTTTTGGACGTTTATTTCGTGACACAATTCCTGTCTGAGTCTGAGCTGATGTTCTGCGTTTAAACGCCCTTTCACATGACTTAAACAGACCAGGTGCTTTCTTTGTTCTTTTATTCACTACTATTTGCCCATCTGTTTGAACTCCTTTATCTACAGCAGTTCCTAAGCTTTTACTGGAGAACTCACTGAGGGCAACTAAGTGTATCGGAACTGCAAATGCTGTTGGAACTAACTGCAGTTCTCCACAATTACCCGAATTTGTGACTGTCTTTTCTCTGTCATATGCTGTGCCAGTAAACTGTCTGAAATTAAAATAAATTTAGTAAACAAGGACACATTAAAACAAAAACACAATATGTACGATGAGTCCACACCAGAGAAAATCATTAACAGCTGAGTAGTGCCAAGTTACTCTGAAAATGCCAGGGAAAACTTTGGATTTAGCACATGACACACTCAAAAATTTAATGCTGTCAGTACTGACATAATGCTCCATGTATTCTTAACTTTAGCACACAATGCAAGTAAGTGGATGCACTGGCCACCTTGCTCCCCAGGAAAAGAGCCTTGAGCACCTACTGGGTAAGAGATAAGGTGGGCTGAAGGAGCAAGTGGCAGAGAGACAGACAGAAAAAACAGCTACTACCATTAATCAAAATTACTAAGTGGTATAGGTTCATTTTCTGTAAGAGTCACTCCACACATCAGGGAAAGTATTCCCCCCCCCACCCCCCAACAACATGGCAATGTCGGAAATGGAGTATACAGGCAGACCCCTTTATCCAAAGGGGATACGTTCTAAGACCTACCGCAGTTACGTGAAACCATGGATAATACCAAACGCTATATATAACGTGATATTCGTGATATGTACATAAATACGGGAAAGTTTAATTTATAAATTATGCACAGTAAGAAATTACAACCATTAAATAAAGTAATAATAAAGTGTACTGTACACTACATTGTACATTACAGTGTAATTTTTCTCTCGCTCATATGTATGAATGTAAGGGATTCTGACATTTTAGCCTAATCCTCAAGAGACGATAGAGAAATGAAAAAATACAGTACCCATACTGTACAGAATCATGTACAGTTTCAAGGGACGACAAAACAATAAAAATCATGCTTTTCCATCAAAGGGCTGCATAAGCAATGAAAAAACATGTTATTGTTACACATTTTACAATGAAAATCATACGCACATCACCTGGAATAAGAAAATTTTATTTGTTAAAAAAATCTTAGCCTATTGTGGGAATTCACCAATTTTTCTATTCTTCTTGTTGCTTTCTGAACACAAACACTGCGATAACGCGGCAACTAATTTGAACAGCGAGAATGCTAGAAGCAGAATGGCGGCAAGTTTGCAGGGAAGCTTGGGTATGGGGACAAAGAAAGTCAAGTACTGGGCACATATGGGCTGCTGGATTTCACAATAGTACAGCCTGTTCTTGCTTGGCACGCATTTTAGAACTTATGAACTGTTCATTACTTTAAATTTCAAAATTTTTTTCGGGCCACAGTAAACTGCATATAACTGAAACTGCGGATACGGGGGGTCTGCCTGTATATGTTTGAGAGTACATGATGTGCACTTGTGTATGTTACCTTCACACAGAGGTGTACAAACAAGAGCCACCAGCAGAAGGCGAGCAAAATCACACATAATTCGAATCATGGTACTGTTTTATTGTGGCACACAGACTGAAAATGGAACAAACAGTACAACAAAAACTGTAAACATAAACTGATAGCAACCATGAAAACAAGTCTCCCAGGCTGTCCATAGTTTGCTGCAAATGATGGGGATAGCTGTGAACACCATCAGCATCACCTGATTCACTAATGTGCCACCTTATACTGAACTACTGTTAAAATATCCTGTTTGAAAATCACATCCCATACAATGGCTGCATCAGTCTGGAAAAATGATGGTAGTCACATGGACTGGGGTTGGAAGAATAGGGACACTGTTTTAACATTCCCCCACCCCACCCCCTACCTCCAATGCCAGAAACACTAACAGTACTGAGTGTGCTGCAACATTATCATGTAGGATGCATGAAATTTTCAACCAGTTTGGATGCTTCTCTCTAACTGCACAATACAGGTGGTACTGCAGAAATGATTGTGATACTGTACACTGACAGTCTGTATGACATGACACACATGAACACCTTGGTTCTGCATGCCAAAATGATCATCACCTCAGTGGGTGAGAGATTTTGTCAGACCTCATGTTTTTGTGGAGTATGTGAATGATGCCATTCACAGGACCAGAACCAATTCATAAGCCTCCGTCATTTTCTACTGAAAATATTTCCAGGGTGGCATAGATCCCACAGTGCCTGCAATGATTGCTCCTAATTTAAATGATGTGGAACTCATTTGGCAGCAACCAGGCACATTTCTAAGACATATCATAAAGTTCAGAGCAATATGGACCCACAAATCCCTGTATGCACAGCCAATTCTTTCACAGTCCTGTACATATAACATTACCTGCTGGTAACATTTACAAGTACGTGCCACATATTGACCAATGTATTTAATCCATCTTTGCATTGCCACATTTCTGGCTTTGAAAAACTGCTATGACTTGCAGAGTCACTGTTACAAATGCAGTGAATGCTTTCAAATGTATGGAATCCATTCTTTGCAATGCTACAGTTTTGGCTTAAAAATAAGTGCCCTGACTTTTTGAATGACCTTAACATATGCAGTGTACTGAGATGGTGAATTGTATGCATTGTTAAATGCATGTTTTTACATTCTAGCATACGCTACTTTTCACTTAATTTTAATCTGAAAATACTTTTTGTTATTTGTCACACTGTATATTCTGTACATTCAAATCCACACCAAAGTTTTAATTAACTACTGGCATAACATCATTCATAACTTACAAAAATGTTTGTTACTTAATTTATGTACAATGAGCTAATGGTATAATACATACAGTTGCAATAACATTGTCTCATAACACAACACAAATCAGCTAATAAAGACTCCGGAAATGTGGCAATGTTCAAATATTTTGGAAACACTAACAAATCAAAACTCCACTCACAAGGAAATGAAATGCAGCTTAAATTGTGAGAATGTCTGCCATCATAATATTCAGAACTTTTGTATTCCTAGATTAGGGTTACCATATTTCCATCACAAGAAAAGTGGACAATTCCCATGCATCTTACAAAAAAAAGAGGACACATCAGCAAAAAAAGATTAAAAAATAGAACATATAACAGTCACAGTCACAAGAACAGTAGTTAATGGCAACCATCTGCAATGCAGAGAATATGAATTCGAACATGTGAAAGAACTATCCTACCTAGGCTCCCAACTGAATCAAATCATCTCCACCAATTGTGAAATACAAGCAAGAATTATCAGCGGAAATAGATGTTACTGTTCATGTGGAGCGCTAATGAAATCAAGAGCATTAAATAGAAGCTTAAAACTAAAAATATATAAAACCTTAATAAGACCTGTAGTAACATACGGATGTGAGGCCTGGACGTTAACAAGTCAAAATGAACAACAAATAAGAATATTTGAGTGTAAAATACTGAGGAAAATCTTTGGCCCAGTACAAGATGAAAATGGATTCTAGAGAATCAGAAAGAACCATGAACTGAAAGAACTCATAGGAAATGCAGACATAGTAAGATTCATAAAAAGCAGAAGAATAGCCTGGCTAGGACATGTGATGCGGATGGATGGAATGAGAATGCCTAGAAGAATACTA
>Ga0136643_10015228_pt1 | contig 11564 bp, 10 predicted proteins | sample TergutLab28metaG_FD_96883 | JGI IMG/M metagenome (GOLD analysis project Ga0136643, IMG submission 96883) | Labiotermes labralis P1 segment gut microbial communities from Petit-Saut dam, French Guiana - Lab288 P1 (version 3) (version 3) | ecosystem: Host-associated > Arthropoda: Insects >...
CGCGTATGGGGGAGGAGAGGGGGGCGTATAGGGTCTTGGTGGGGAAACCGGAGGGAAGGAGACCACTGGGGAGACCTAGGCGTAGATGGGTGGATAATATTAGGATGGATCTCTAGGAGGTGGGATGTGGGTATGTGGACTGGATTGGGTTGGCCCAGGATAGGGACAGCTGGCGGACGCTTGTGAGTGCGGTAATGAACCTTCGGGTTCCATAAAATGCGGGGAATTTCTTGACTAGCTGCAAACCAGTTAGCTTCTCAAGAAGGACTCTGCACTATGGAGTAAGTAAGTAAGTATGTTACCTTTGTGTAGTTTATCTTCAATTGATAGAAATTTTGTGTACTGTGTGAAAATTGTGTGTGTATGTATTTCCTTTAGAATGGTTGTAGACTTAAAGCATGTTGGTTTGAAATATGTTTTTGTGTATTTGAATAAAGGTTGACCAACTAGATGACACTTGCTTTACTGTCTACAGCTCAACATGTTTCAGACGTTAATACGTCCATCTTTAGGAGCTTGCGACTATTTGTTGCGTTGTGTAGGCTGTAATGATAGAGGTTTTGTGTGTTAATTTATTTATCTAGTGGTAAGTGCTATACCTATATTATGTGTCGTGTCGTCTAGTTGGTCAACCTTCATTCAAATATCAAGATGATGCACGGTCCAATACGCATAAGATGTTTTTGTGTACTTTGTTGGTACATGTGATACAAATTTATTGATATTCAAATGACAAGTCTAGCTACCTGACGGACTAAAAGAATTCACATGTGGAAAATACAGACTTCTTCGTATGAATACACAAATCCTTGTACTTTTTCTTGCTTCTCAAAGTAATTTACTTTGTTTGTTGGTCATTTACAAAATGTTAGGTGCGTACATGTGGGATGTAGAAGGAAAGAAATACTATGACTTTCTGAGTGCATACTCGGCTGTGAACCAAGGTCACTGTCACCCAAAGATTGTATCTGCATTGAAGAGACAGGCTGAGGTCCTCACGCTCACATCTCGTGCTTTCTACTCAGATGTTCTTGGAGAGTATGAGGAATTCATTACTCGCTTATTTGGCTATGACAAAGTGTTGCCTATGAATACGGGTAAGTTTGATAGGAGTCATCCCGTTGTGTTGTAGTATTAACTAAACTGTTGTTCAGTTGAAACACAACAATATGTTCAGTAATGTAAAGTTTGCTACATGTTTCGGTTACAGGTGAGCACTAAACATGTCATGTCTGTGTACTGAAATGTCTGCCTGATAATGGTTACTTATAACCGAACCATGTAGCAAATTTCACATTATTGAATATATTGTTGTGTTTGACTGAACAACATTTTAGTTAATACAGGTAAAGTTCTCCTTGCTTGAAACATTGATTTTTAATAGTTGCTGTAAACCTGTGTCATATCCTTAATCATTAACATTATATTGGCAAAATTACATTATTGTGATAGTGCAGAATAAGGAGTCTGATGTGATTCTCCCTGCACTTCTATTATAAGTGTCCAACTAACCACAGTTTGTATCTTCAAGAAATAACATTTGAGGATAGAAGACATGATTCTTGCAGTCAGGATAGGCTCTTATAAATAAGCTGGGTAATTTCTTAACAAGTTGAATGAATGTCGGCTTGTGAAGGACTCTACTCCACGTCACTACTGTAGCTGGTTTGGTCATTTAACCGTACTGTACCCATTAATACTGAACATTTTGCAAGTCAGTCATGAATAATCTATATATATTAACATTTCAGACTAAGCTTTTGTACCCTGTTAGAGGTAGCTTTTCTGAATTTTTGAATGCTAAATTGAAATTTCCTCAGTGAAGTACATAACACTTCTCAGTATTTTATCTTAATGGTATCTGTTACAATGATGATTTGAACCAGTTAGCACTTACATTACTTCACAGGCCAAAATAATGTGTTCACTGAACGAACTTGATATGATAATAGGTTAAAGTTTTTTCTATTACAGAGGCAGGACTATGGTTTGGAATGCTGTTAGGTTAGATACAGGGAGCAAAATCTAAAAACACATGAAATTTAGTGGTATGGAATAGCATAGGCTGCTCTTGATATTCCACAAAAATTTCTTAAATGTACCAAGATATTGTCACCCATATTTTAGTGCAGCATACGAATAAAAGCAGTTAAGCTACATATATACATTTCAATAAAGAATGTAATCTGTCAATGTATTCATGGCAGAACAGAAATGAATATGGCATGCACTGAAATTTTTCTTGAGGACAAGACCAATTTCCCTTTTGCCATTTTGAAAGTAACCCAACAATGTTCCACCTGCCAGCTGGTGAAAATCTGAAACTTGACCTCCCTGCTGCTGGCTAGCTAAACACAACCCCACAACACCAGTTAAAACCCCCAGGCCCTTCCTTCCTCCTTCTGGTTAAGACATTTTAGGCAGCCTTTTTTCCTTGCTGCTAGCTGAAATCCCTTGGTTTACTTTCTTTCTGGCTAGCCAGCTGAAACATTTTTGTTGGCCCTCCCACTGACTGGCTAAAACCTTCAATCCACACCATCCCATAAAGACCAGCAAAGATTTGCCTAGTGAGTTCTTCATCCATAACAAATAATATCTAACATACAATCTTTTAAAGTTTTCACAACAGTGTGGCTGAAGATTCCATTCTTCTGGGATGTGAAGATTCCATTCTTCTGGGACATCCAGTATGACCAGAATCCTCAGTCTACAGCAAGTCCTCCTTCCTGTCAGCTAACAAGAATTTCCTGGCTTGTCTTTCTTCCTACAAACTTGCAAAGATAACCGCACTGCCCACCCTCAAGCCAACCAGCTCAAAATTCGTAACTACTCATTGTCAGAAGTGTTAACAAGTTAATGGTGGTCAACCTGAACATATGCAATATTGAACCCTATCTCATACCAAATATCAACTTTCCCTAGTTTACCCCATACATTTTCTTGTTAAAATTTGCACATGTATTTGTGAACACTGCATATATAAATCTTAAACCTAGTACATATTCAAGTGTTCAGTCTTCATTTACAAAACTGTCTCTTCTCTGCAGGTGTGGAAGGTGGTGAGACTGCATGTAAACTTGCAAGAAAATGGGGTTATGCTAAGAAAAAGATACCCAAGAATCAGGCCAAAATTGTATTTGTTGAAGGAAACTTCTGGGGCCGAACATTGTCTGCCATTTCCAGTTCTACTGATCCTAGCAGTTACATAGGTTTTGGGCCATTCATGCCAGGTTTTGTGATCATCCCTTACAATAACCTTGAAGCTTTAGATGTAAGTTCTGTTTTTTCATATAAGCTAAACACCAGAAAAGTAATGTTGTAGTATTTCTTTATATTTGAATGCATACTGTGATATTACTGTAATTGTAATTGTTAATTTTCGTCATTCTTGATGGAATTTGTACAGGATACATCATGACAATCCTTATATAAACATGCATGCTCTTATAACCATCTAATACACATCCATGAAATTTGACATATTTCTCACATTAGTGCAAAATGTTTTGGTCCTAAGACCATTACCAAGGATACACACACAAAAATATCAGCCCTCTGTCACAGGACTTGTATTTCATTAGCACATTTATTTTAAAATATTGATTATTGCACATGTAATTAACTTATAATAAAGTGGCACATTTGTCAATATCAATTTTTACACATACTAGGTATGTACAAATGTGTTAAAATCAAATATTCATATTGAAATATTCCAGACTATCAAACACACAGAATTAAAAAATTTCATTTTCTCAGTTTTGCAGTCCACTGCATCTATATCGATATTCACTGAATTACAGTAACATGCATCTGTAAAAAATATGTCATGTTCTTATAGGATAATTAAGACTGTTTAGTTTGTTTACTACACTCCTATTTTGAGGTTATTTATAAGAACAAGACAGTTATTCTTACTCATGTTTCCCTGTGGTTCTTATTCAGTTGTTCCGTGTTCTAGCATGGCTGTTTTCATATTTACTATGTACATATTTATGCACATCTTCCATTTCACCATAATGTTCATTATTAAGGACATATTTTGCAAATTTGGAATTGTTTACTGTTAAAAATCTTCTTTATTCACATATATATATCATATATATCATATTATCATATGATATAATATATGAACCTGCAGTCATCATCAGGAGTGGTTAATAAATTCATGAACAGTGGGTCCATCCTTACCATTCCTTACAAATGCTACTAAACTTGTTTATTATTTATATGTACTAACAGTTAAAAATTTATCATTATATAACAATGTTGTTACATAGTTACTGCGCATTTGTGGTGGCATGTCTTGAGACTTGTGCTACAGTGAATTGCATGTACTGCGTACTCATGTTATAGGAACTATTTTAATTTGTTATCTGATTTAATAAATATGTGCCAGTTAGAAGTGAATAACATAATATTCTTCGTTAACCCAAGAGTTAATGTGTCATTTTACAATTCAGACCTGAATGAAAAGTAGGTTGAATTTTCTGTACTATAGGAGGCCCTGAAAGACCCCACAGTCTGTGCTTTCATGGTAGAGCCCATCCAAGGGGAAGCAGGTGTAGTTGTACCTGACCATGGATACTTATGTGGGGTGCGGGAGCTCTGCAGCAAGCATCAGGTGTTGTGGATAGCTGATGAGGTACAGACTGGGCTTGGACGCACTGGCAAGATGCTGGCAGTTGATCATGAGATTGTTCGACCTGATATCCTAATTCTTGGTAAAGCCTTATCTGGAGGAATATATCCTGTGAGTATATAACAGAATCACTGAAGCACAGCATTGAGATGGCTCTTGAAGACCTAAAGTGTGAAGATCAACTAAGTCAACTGGCATAGGGCAGGACTCAATTATAGGCTTTTGTGATGACAGTGATATATATCCAGATTCTATGACAGGAAATTTCCTTATCAGCTGAATGATTCACCAGCTTAAGTAACATTCTGTGCCACCATGGAGCCCGTAAATCATATGCACCTTGGCACGGTTTCTTGTGAATCAGATACCAGCCTATTTACTTGTACAAGTGAATAAACAAAACCAATCATGCTTTTATAGTACAGGGCTACAGTTTTAATAACAATAGAGTGAAACCTTAATATTAATTTTGCAATGTAATGCCTAAAGTTTGTTTACAATCAATCAAGGAAATTTTTTCAGGTACACAAAAAATTCCATGCTTCTTGTGTTTGTGTTTGTAATTTATTAAATGATGCTAGGAACTCAGTCCATACCTTGCTGAAGATAGTGTGTGTCTGTACCAACATCTGAGTTGGGCACCCCTGGAATATATGTAAGAATTGTTACTGCTTGAGCAATCTTCTGGAATTCCAATCATGACAAACAGTACAGGGTATATTATTAAACATATTAAATATTATTACACGCATACAAATACAGAAATGTGGTATATACAAGTATTAGTGCAGAAAGTTTTTTATTTTGTATGGGTTACTTTACAGCACTCTAAGTATCTGACTATGTACAGTGTTTGTAAAATACATGGAACCATTTTAGGGGCATGTTCTTTGAACACACATACAACAGAAAATGCCTGTGTAATCCTGGGTCTTCAGAGACTTAATTACTTAGTTATGGTCTCTTTCAATTGGGAAGGAGTAGGATAAAGTAAGATGAAAGTAAACTGTAAACTCATCTACAAGAAAGTGTTTATTTGCAAATCACTTATTCCATTACACATTACTGTTGGGACAATAACAAGTTGTCATGTACCAAATTTCGAAGTCCTGTTTTAGCTTGAGTCGTCTATCTCCGTCTGATTTCCGAGGCTCAGTGTTTGGTTTTTTAGCGTTTCTTGTTTTTTAGTGATGAGCGAGGAGCTGGCCCGCTGCATCAACCCCCAACCTGGAGGACCAGGGGATTTTTGGTCAAGATTTTCTTCCTCTAGCCCTTGATAAATTAATATCAAACTGCTGGGCAGCAGTGCTAGTTTTGGTCCACCCCGGGTATTTTATTTCCCTGGTATACACCATACCTGGTGAGCGTTCTCCTATCTGCCACCTGGGGAGGCACCCAATGGGAGACTAGCAACTTCTGGAAGATGGTGACAGCTGTTAAAAAAACCAGACAGATAGATAGATACAATAACAAGTTACAAGAAATGCTCAAGTGTTATTCTTGTACATCCACACAGTGTGTTGTACCCCTTATTAAGGACTGTCACACATGCCTAGGAATTTGGGGCACATTATAAATTAACCACCATGAATCTTCTACCATCTGCATTTGTTCTGATACATCATTACCATTTACAATACTTTGTATGGTGCCCCATAAATAAAAATCCAAAATGTTTCAGGTGCTTTTGTGGCCAAGCCATTGGCATGCCTCAGTCATGTACCACTGTAGATATATATCATTATGAATTGTTTTAAGAGTGAAGTTAAACAAGGTGCAGTTACCAGTATGATCTTTCTTGTCTAGTGTGATATCCTTTCATAACTGTGCCATGATAAACTTCCTTGACAGCCTATCCTGGAAAACATGAGGACACTCCAGTATATTTATATCATGCCCTGCTACACATTTATTGAAAACTTGCTAGTGTCATGATGGGATGAGTCCATTTGGAATGACATCTGTCCTTGAATGCTAAATCCTGCCTTGTCTGCAGAACACAATTGAAGTGTGCATACAGTCATGGCACTCATTCAGTGCTTATTTTTTAAATGTGTCTTAGCTCAAAAGCAAAGCATCAGAGGATCCATGTTTACATAGGTTTAATTGTTTCTTTGCACCAAATACAACACTGCGTTGGTGCTGTGTATTGTGTCAGTGGTAGGACTGATGATAGAGGAATTCAAAAGGTTTTGTACTGAAGTGGTTGTGGCCTAATTGATGAACAATACTGCTATTTGCCTGGAAGGACTTTAGAACACCCTGATAATCCATCATGGTGATTAGTGTCCTGCCTTCAGATTCAAATTGGAAATTGAACTATTGCAGTATGTTATTAGGTACAATAGCCTAACATGTAATGCATTTGCATGGGAAATGAAGACTCGCATTTAACAGTAAACTAAAAGGACACCTTTTTCACTCGGAATAAGTAATGTGCAACAAAACAACAGTTTCATGTTAAATTATAATTTTTATGTTCTATGTTCTGGCATTGTTGTTACATATAACGTAACAGTTTACTACAAGCAATTACAAGGCCCAGTATTCATAGACTTTCTGGGTTATCTCATTAAGTTCAATTTCAGAACTGACCACCTATGGCTGAAATCATGCATATTACTAAAAAATAGCACATACATACAAAATAACTACTTGCTTTCAATAAGAGTAGTCATTAAAATGTTCCAAGTGGGTGAGAAAATATTCAGAACATGTCTGTTGACAGGTGTCTGCAGTGCTGGCAGATAATGAGGTAATGTTGTGTATCAAACCAGGAGAACATGGCTCCACATATGGAGGCAATCCTCTTGGAAGCAAAGTGGCAATAGCTGCTCTGGAAGTTCTAGAAGAAGAAAACTTAGCACAAAATGCAGAGAATCTTGGTGCTATATTTCGTTCTGACCTCTCTCAGCTGCCGAAAGATGTGGTTTCCTGCGTGAGAGGGAAAGGTCTACTAAATGCAATTGTCATTAACAAAGGTACTGCAGCACTCGTATGTTACAATTCATACAAAATTAAGAAAATATGTGACACCCCGTTTTCTCTCACTGAAACCACAGTCCTAAACAAACTTTTCAATATTTTATGTTTAAACAGTGTCACTGTTGTTGTCATTGTTGCTGTCATCATTGCCACTGCCATTGTCATCATCATCATCATCATCAAGGTTTGGGCCATCACATGATTGTCTGTCCTCCTACTAACGTACTAAATAAGCTTATCCCTAAACCTCACTGCAAAGAATCAATTGAGACTTCTTTTGTAGATAGAAAATTCATTTGTCAGTGTAAATGTAAAGGTTCCATTCTTTCCATGTGATGCCTCCAGTGATTTACATTACGCATATATTTAATACGTGCGCCAGGTAGCTCAGTCGGTATAGTGACTGACTACAGGTTGGACAGTCCGGGATCGAATCCCGGCAGGGAGGAGATTTTCCGCCTGTCCAGACTGGCCCTGGGTACCACCCAGCCTCCTGTAAAATGGGTACCGGGTCTTTCCCGAGGGTAAAGTGCGGCCAGGGAGTGCTGCTGACCACTCACCCCCTTCTAGTGCCACAGTCATGGAAGAGTAAAGCTATACCTCTACCCACCCTCTGGGCCACACTGGGCCTGTAATGGGACCTTTACCTTTATATATTTAATACAGTACTTAAATATGTTTAATTCACTTTTGCTACCATTTGGACTAGAGAAGTATAAATTTTCATGTTGTGTTTGTGCATGAATGTTGGTCTCTCACATTAGGGAAGAATGTAGGCTGAGGGTATTTGAGAACAGGCTGCTGAGGAAGATATTTGGGCCAGGGAAGTAACAGGAGGCTGGAGAAAAGTGAGTATGGAGAGGCTTCATGATCTGTACTCCTTACCAAACGTTGTCATGGTAGTCAAATAAACAAGGATGAGATAGGTCGGGAATGTCGCAAATATGGGGGAGAAGGGATATGAGTACAGAGTTTTGGTGAGGAAAACTGAATGAGCAAAACAATTTAAAGATATAGGCATAGATGGGAGGATAATATTACAATGGATTTTAAATAAATAGGATGGGATGGCATGGACTGAATTTATCTGGCTCAGGATAAGGACCAGTGGTGGGTTACTGTGAACATGATAATGAATCTTTTGGTTCCACAAAATGCAGGGAATGTCTTCACTAGCGGTGAAACATTAGCTTCTCACATAGGACTTTGGCTTGTGCAGTTAGTTAATTCCTTTTTAATCCTTGTAAGTTCATCTTGTAATGTATATCTAGCCATACTTCTTAGAAATTTTATATCTGCAGTTTCTACTCTTTGTTCACATTTTCATGGCAGTCTCATATTTCAGTGCTGCACATTAATTGTAGGGTAGCAACAGTTTCAAAAGATTCTATCTGTGTATCTTTCCTTGTTGCTATATTTAACACTTTTCCTGTTGTGTCACACATGACTAAATTTGCTAAGTTACATCTCTAAATCTTAATTTATAAAAGGGACATTTATAGATATTTAAGAGTGATTAACTTGTACTGGTATAGGGCATAGCCTAGTCACAATAGCAACTGCATTACCCTGGCTCCTACAGTTGATTTATCATCTGTATTAATTTTTTACCTTGCAGGGTGTTTCTCTTTAAGGGTCATTACTTACACCTTACTTGTTGAAACTGTTCAGTTACAATATGCAGTTGTAGGAACTAAGTTGTATGCTGAACACTAAAGCTTATCTTCATTCATAGAAAGTGTAAAAATTAATTTAATCAGTAATTAAGAACATCTGAAAACATAACTGCATGAATAACAATTTTCATGTATTTTCAGAGTTTGATGCATGGGACCTATGTTTAAAGCTGATGGAAAATGGTCTCTTAGCAAAGCCCACGCATGGAGACATAATTAGGCTGGCTCCACCTCTAGTCATCACAGAAAATGAACTGCGTGATGCCATCAGAATCATCAAGGACACTGTACTGTCTTTGAAGAAAACTGTTTATACACATGCTACACTATCTGAATGCAAGTAATGCAAATATTTTTTTTTTGGGGGGGGGGGGGACAACTACCTCTGCTGCAGTGCTGGGTTATCACACAACTGATTGACTGAATGACAGACTAATGAACTTCGAATGATCCCTATTATTGTTACAAATATTTGAAATTTATCATAAGATTTACTGAAATTACCCTCATAAAATCAGTATTAAGATTATACTTTTAGGCAAGTTAATGATACGCAACTGATATGGTGATGTATAATAGTTTTATTTTGGAGCCTTAAGGTTCTGTTAAGTTTCTCACTGGCCCTGTTCATGTCAACAAAACGTAGATAATGTGTGTGTGTTCTGATAAACCATTACTTGTTATCTCCAATTTGAATTTAATTAGAAGGACCTTAGTATATAACATATTTGGACACACATGGATTACTGTAAAATTGAATCATTTCCACATGGGCTGCTATTTGTAAGTGGGTCACTAACGTGAGTTTCGTATGATTTGTTGTAACTCATCACCTCACTTTTGTAACACCCTAAACTCTTGTTAAAGAATGTGTTATTGAGAGACACTGTTGGTTGTTTTGAATTATGCAATGCACAACCTTTTGTCTGCCTGTGTATCATTTTAAAAACATGAAGATTATGTTCGACAAAGGTATAATTCTGCCTTTTGCTTTAAATGGGAATGAGACTTTGTCTCTCACATCAAAATAGAAAAAAGGTTGAGGATATCTGTGAATAGGGTGCTGGGGAAGATATCTGGGCCTTTGAAAAACTAACAGGAAGCTAAAAAGATTTCATTAGGAGCTCCATGATTTTACTCCTTGCCAAACGTTGTTATTGTGATCAAATCAAGAAAGGGTGAGACGGGTCCGATATTGAGCACACAATGGAGGAAGGAGAAATTCATTGAGGCGGCAATGCAAGACAATATCTTCAGTAACACCGCTGTGAGAACCATAAATCTTGTAGTAGACAGACGGGTGTGACAAACCCTTAATGAGAACAAAATTAGCTCAGACCAAACATATTTTGACACATGCCTAAAAGTGTTTTACCAAACAAAAGAGAGGTGTTATGAGCATGCAGACATGTAAACATCTAAAAAAATTCATAGCTTGTGCCTTAGGCCCTTGTGACAGTAGACCCTCTATCTGATTATGCTGTGGATCTAGCATGTGCCTCATACCCTAATGGTATTGGCCCTCTATCTATTCATAAAATGGGGGCCTAGAATTATTGCCCTGTCTTTTGGAATCCTGATGAGTGACAGACAGTACCTTCATCCCTGCTAGATCTGTGCTGCTATTTCTGAATTATAATTTTATTAATAGTCCCATAGATCCATCTTTGGTTACAGATATCACTGGATATGGAATTTGTCCAAATACAATATACAATAGAGCTATATAAGTCATTTTACATTGTCATTGTTAATAACAAATATGATATTAGCAAACGAACTAGATATTAGTATCATTAACTTGCATTGCAAGTAATTAAAATGAGACACATTATACAGATGTCATTTCCATAACACTTACAATACAGAAGTGAAGCTTAAGATTTAGTGCTGTTGAAATATTCTTCAAGAGTGTAGAATGATTTAAGGTGGAGATATTTACCTAAGTCCAATTTGAATCTTTTAACATCACAAGATAATTTTTTTATGTTTGACGGGAGACTATTAGAAACTTTAATGCCAGAATAGTAAGCCCCTGATAAACACAACAGGGCTCCTTTAACCTAGTATAGAATGCGGGGTAGAAAGGGCCTAGGTGCATCAAGCCCAAAAAGGGCTTGAAACCATATATCAATTCTAAACCCCTGATACATTGATAGGTTAGCCTGAGGCTGATGAAGGTTAGAATTTTGCCTAGTATTAAAACTGTGTATTTCTGAATTAACATGTAAAAGATTCTTATTGTTCACAATGAATAGAGA
>Ga0136643_10015230_pt1 | contig 11563 bp, 5 predicted proteins | sample TergutLab28metaG_FD_96883 | JGI IMG/M metagenome (GOLD analysis project Ga0136643, IMG submission 96883) | Labiotermes labralis P1 segment gut microbial communities from Petit-Saut dam, French Guiana - Lab288 P1 (version 3) (version 3) | ecosystem: Host-associated > Arthropoda: Insects >...
AGAACCAGCGCAGCACACCACATGCAGTAACACACGTCTTGTTCTCCTGAAGGTGGGCATAATGATGCCCGAAACATGGTGAGAAAGTGTTCATAATAAACATATAACTGTTGCATCTTGATGATTTTCTCTCTCACTTCACAATTCTTGTTTCAGTATTACAAATTAAAAGAAACTAATTCTCTGGTAACAGAACCTGAGAGTTAAAGACTGCTTGTACCAAAGTCCATTACCGTACGTAATCTTGAGGTTCACTGTTAAGTTCTCAATATAAACTTTACCAAAATACATTCAGCAGAAGCATTGCAGATACTGTCAAAGTCAGACATGATCCCTGTCTTCAAGTTCCCATGTAACTCCACATTATCATAACGTTGTAGGAACAGCAACATATGAAAATGGTAAAAATGACTGGTGTTACAAAGAAACATGTTCCTCAGAAATACTAAATACTAGTTATTATTACCATTTTGGTGTGGTGATGAATGCAGAAAACTTTGCTGAAAACATGACTTTCCTGTAAGGCAGTTACAGTAATGTTCACACCCTTAGCAGAGTTGCGTATTGAATCTGATATATTTTATTCGATTACTCCATGTTCGTCTATGCTTATATGCAAAAGTATATTGCTGCATCTAGAAGTACTCTTTTTGTATATACATTTATGTCAAGTACCACATTGCTAGGACACTAAACTGAGCTCTAGTGTCTATATGTGTGTGTGTGTGTGTGTGTGTATAAAATATTTTTAAGCTTAGCACTGTGTTGTTTTAGATGACACTTGTCATCATTTGAATGAACTTACTTGTACTATCTTTACCGTTACTTTGTATTAACCTAGCGGGAGTTCCTCTGAAATTACCGACGGTTTCTTTGTTTGAAACAGTATAGTATTGGCATCAGTAGACTTTGAATGTCAGTGTGAAAACAAATCTTTTTATGTGGTAGTGTGTTTTGGTGCATGTTGAAGAAGTGTATCTTGTTCTTAATACTCTTCAAGAATGGCTGTGCAGACATTTTTCATGGACCCCTTTGTCCATTTAGTCAGATTTATTCTCCATGCTGGTTCACATCCAACCGTATAAACTTCACCACTTTCTCAGTGCCTTAAAATGACCCGAGATAAAATCACTTCTTTCAAATGATGTACAGTAATGGTAATGAAAACCACCAGTATTGTATTATGAAAAATATTTTGGGATAATTTACTTGGCTGCATTGGAAATTGCAGTAATATTCAGTATCAGTGCTTATTTACCTGTACTATTATTTATTTTAAGGACTGATCTGGTAATTCTGACAATTCTCTTTTGATACAGACTGTGGCATCCTGTTATGGTTCTCTTATCAGTATAATTTCATATAGAATTACAGTAAGTGAAATTAAAAATCACATGCCTTAAGGATCACAGATGGAAGAAGAATGTCATTGTATGTTGCACATGCCATTTTCTAGCAGTGACAGTCTAAGACTGAAATATCATCCTAGCAGATGCGTGATTTCAGGCTTCTGCTGTGGTGTTAATGAGATCTTCATTGTTATAGGATTTTACACAGCACAGATTGGTAGTTCGTTACTGACTCTTTGGGAGTGACAGGATGTCCCCACAATGACTGTAACAAACTGCCAGTCTATGCTGCCTAAAATCCCAGAAGAGTGAAAATCTCATCCCAGCAGATATTTGCAAGGGCTTGTAAGTATTCTTACTTTCTCAGCAAGTTTTATATTTGATGAATTTTGGTATGTCTGCCAGATCGTGGCAGAAATTTACCAACCCTTCAGAGGATACTATTGCTCATCTCCTCCAATATGTCTGTAAATTTCTACTAACCAAATAGAATCACAGCCCAGAGAACTGTACTCTTCATTGTTACCGCCCTGAGACTCAAGACTCAAGCCTTGTTTTATACGTATTTACTTCACCACTTCGTTAACATGTTGCCGTATCTGATGTATGAATTTGTGTTTAGACTACTCATGTACAAAAATGTTTTCTGGTCATTCATTCTTGGACAATATTTCAGGAGAGGAATTGTGTATTTATTACTTCTATGTCTTTTCACAGTTGATCTAAGTTTGTTGGTTGAAAAACAATACTTGTCTGACTTTTAGAATGACTGTTTTAGTAACTGGAAATACATTTGTAATTGCATCACCTTTGTCATGTGTGGTACAAGGTATCATTCTACCAGAAGACTTGCTTTATATCTATGTTAACATTTTTTTCATTCTTCTTTCTCTGGTCCTCCTCATCCTCCACCTTAGTACATGCAGTAATAACTGGCTGCAGTAGCATATGCCATAGTTCAAAATGGGCTTAAACCAAAATGTTCTTCAATTATGATGTATTGCTCAAGCATTTAGAGTACTAGTCATTCTTCCAGGTAAATATATTCTAATAGTCCCAGTTATTGTATAACTGAAAATATTTTGTAAATAGTCTCTACATTTTATATATACAGTAATTTTAGTATCTGTGAGGTGTTACATGTGTATATAAGATGATGTGTGTACATATATTTGCTGTAAATGTTCTGCACAAAGTAGAATAAAGCAAGTACATACTGTATGTATGTGATTGTACAGTAAAGATAATGGAATGTGTGATTCATTTCATTTTGAGAAAATACATGCATAATTACCAGAAGAATGGGTGCTTGAAGGCAATTAATTTTGGATTGAGTTGCTACCAGTTTTGAAAAACTTCCCATAGGTTGATTGCACATATAGCAGAGCAGAAGCAAAATTTACACGTACTTAGAACATGTGAAACAATATATGTCACCAGTCAATCCTATTTTAGTACTGTCAACATTCTGAATTAAAACATGTTTTTATTCTGCTAGAATGCAATTTAAGAAAGCTGAGGCAAAGGAGCTCCTGCCGAAAAACTAACCATATCGACTGATCCAAGTACATTTCTGTACTCAGTTACTGGTGACTAGTTCTAACAAAATATAAACTTACTCTCTAGGCATACCAAGTAAATGGGCCACCCTCACTAAAAAGACAAAAGTAAGACCCGAAGGGGTATCTTGATGTTTAAGAACTTAATCACAACTTTAACATTAGTAGTACTTCTGGCCTACATAGGGTGAGGTATGATATTACTTTATTTGCACGAACATCTTTCGTTTTTGTACCAGTTATCGCTGTGTATAGCTTTTCGTTTCTTGGCACTATACAGTATCGGGAAATAAAACGAAAGAGACTATCACGGTAGTTAGGTACACGAAAAGAGTTTCAATTATATAACAATACTAAATTCCCATCTTCTACACGGTTAACTTGAGATCGCTGATTTCTACTTTATCATGTTAGAAACCACACTTCATCTATATTCCGTTCGGGTACTATTCCGAACACAGATCGTAAATGAAGAAGGCTATGCGCGGGGAAGCGGAGTGATACGAAAATCGACTGAGGCTATCGATAAGTGGTTGCGACGCTAAAATGTGTTTCGTTCTTTGTTTTTATCAAATTTCTTTTGAAATGAGTGCGATTCGTGAATAAATTATGTATATTGCATTTACATATGATCCAAAAATTGTATGTGTGGTTGTGATTGTAACTTTTCTACACCCACTACTTGACAAAAGTCATGTAATTTAGTGTCGCTTGGATGCCGTGATGTTTCGCCATGACAGCTAACCTGTTTATTGTCCGAAATTCGTCATTGTGTAAAAAACTATAAACAACGCGGTAGGTAAGTTATGGATGTGGCATTTGCAGTTTTTGGATTCACGAGTGCATATCAATGATGTATAATGCGACTGTTGTTAATCTTACTGTACATACATTCATATTTTGGCAATTTTTTTTTTTCGTATGGCAGAGCGTTGGTAAGCTTCATGACAATGACAGTCGCTTATTTCACACCATTCCCGTTTTGCGGCACTATTTGATGGATTTTTGGATAGCCAGATATATCGCCAATATTGTCAGTCAGTTTATGATAAAGTAATCTTGGCTTCTAATGAATGGCGGATCTTTTAAAGAACACTGAGGTGATAATTTTTTTAATTACATAATGTATAGGGCAATACCGCGCTGCAGGGTAAAACCACCTGTGTATTTATTTTTGTACATATACAATTGTTTAGTAAGTTCTGTGTAACACAGAATCGTTGTGTGGCATGTCAGATATGTCCATTTGAGTAATTTATTGTCCATGGCGTATTCAGAACAGTTATTACAGTTTAATTGGTGAATGTGTCATCAAATTTGTGGTGGTCCATTTGTGTGCAGTACATGCAACATTGTTTGGTGGTGTGAAATAAACTCTGAGATCCTGTAACACTGGGATTAAGAAATACTTGCATCATTGCCAAGTTCAGCATCAAATGAATTACTGGCTGGCACCAGTGATTGCATGGTTTGATCATATTAATATTTGGAGCTATTAGTAATTAGTTACTTGCCTGTATATGTATTTTTGTTGTTGCTTTATTTATGCATTCTGAATACTGAGAAGTATGATTACCAGAGAAAGATTGCTGTGAGAGAACACATTTTTGTATTTTGTCATTGATTGTTTTGAATCGTAAAAGACGTGAAATAAAATTTAAGATGCCATCTCGACAACAAAGTGAGTGCCATTTATGTCACAAGATTAAACTGATGAACTGCCACAAATGTGTAGCTGGCAATATCCTATTAAGCCTACAAGAATGTACAGGACTAGTTAGGACAGTGGGCACCACTTCTAATTGGTAGAGACTGTTTTTTTTAATACTCATGTGGCACCAGGTAAGAAAAGATGTTTGTCATTGCTGCTGTACCTCGTAGGGTTAAGGCGTCTTGAGTTGGAGTTTTGTGCAAACTGATCATGTGTGCTGAAATAACAATGTGTTGACAATGTTGATTAACATTTTGTTGAAATCTGAGGTTTATAGTGGATACTGCAGCTCCCATCAAAATATGTGTAGGTTTTGTACATTGAGTGTACTGAATTTAGCAGATGATGACTACGTTTGGATGTGTTTTGTTTTGTGGCAATCTCAGAATTGCTTCTGTAATCCTTGTTTGCAGGGACAGTTTTTTTTTTGCTGTACTTGTGATGTAGTTATGACCAAGCATTGAATTTTTAATTGCAGAAATAACCTTCAAAGTACAGAGTGTGCTTACTGACACAGCAACGTATTTTACAAAGTTTTGTGTCTTGGTCAAATGTGTGACAAGCAGTGTGTGTATAGACTCTGTGTTCGCTCTTGTGATGGTCCTGTAGTGATCAAATAATGAATAGCTGTGGAAGATAATATTTGGCTAACAGTAGTGAAGGCACATCTGTGGTACACTAGGGGATCCTGTGTTGAATGAATTAAGGTGAATACACAAGATGTACCAAAGTCTTCACAAGAGTTCACATGCATTAAATTACTGTGCAGAAGAAGGGGTCATCAAGGCTGAGATTTTAGTACTTTAGTACCTCGTACCAAAAGGACAGTATAATACAGACACATGTTCAAGATGTGCAAAGAAGTCCAATGCAAATATGTCAGATGTAACTACCAAGCAGCTTGCAACAGACATCCCTAAAGGGTGATAGTGTAACTGGAATTAACCTTATTGTTAAGGATAATTGCAGAATTTATCTACATCACTTGTGCAATATATTGCCCATTTGATGTTTTGACACCAGTGTTACTTTCTCCTGTGGTGACATATGGCTTTGTTGGGAAACTGACGAAAATGACATTGTTTTGTCAGATGGGGAGTATCTTTTGTCCATGACAGTATTGTCTGTCGCTGTGTCATAAGAGGTAGGTTAATGGGTTCAGATTTTCACCTGTGCAGTGTGGCACATGACGAACATTGTGGGCCTGCAAAGCACAGCAGAGGTCACATGAGTCGTGGGTATAGTACAATAAAGCACTGGAACCCATAAAATTGTTTGGTTTCAGAAAGCTTTCAAACCATTTTCTGCTTTTTCCATTTTACAGGAAGTCATTTGTGAACATTGAACATGTTACCATGTTATTGTCTTTACTTACAACCTCTACGTACCAGATGTTTTTGTTAATACTGAACCATGTTCATGGTATGGAAGTGTGCAGCATATGACAACATTTTTCAATTCCAAAAATACGGTTAGTGTTATTATATTTTTGGGAAATAATTCTTCGTCAAAATGTGAGGTGCTTAGGACAGCGGTGGAAAGTTTAATGGATTGGGAAGAAACTCTCACAGTAGAAATGACAAAGTGAAGAAAAGACTTATTATTTTGTGGCCGCTTTTGTAATTTGACTCTGTGGCCCCAGGGCTCATCATTAGAGGAAGGAGACATGTATATGATACACTATGTATGGCATTAAAAATGTAATTTTGTGTTATTAATTTTAAATTATAATTAGTGAATAGTTTTACAGTACAGTTACCATGTAGATGAACTACTGCCCCCAGACATGCACTCTTGCAGATGCATGTGTATGCACATATGACCACCATATGTAACATATGTTTTAGTTATGCTTGTAGATTCACAAATAGGGTACGTTACTGTTATTCTGCGGTTTTTGCAGGCTGTGTCTAATTTATGAATTCAGCTTCTTTTGGGAGAAGGGGTGGCATTAACCATGCTGTATGTGATAGGTATTCCATTTTGGTGCAGTCTTCATCTTCAGTCTTAGGCGAATATATCTGGTCGTGCTGATAGAACTATACAGTTAGTAGATAATTACTCTCAAAAATAACAGTACATTTATTGTTAAAACGTTCAGTTCTTACATACTTATGGTTCGACATGTTTCAGCCATTGCTGCCATTATCAGGCAAAATCCCTACAAATATGTATAAAGGAAAGCCTGACCTTAAGCATATCCTGGAAACCCCATCTTCACATGCTTAAAGAAAGGAGACAGCTACTTGAAACACAGTAGTTTAATCTCTACCATCCCATTGCTTCACTTTCTTACTCCAACACAACTCTGTTTCTCCCTCACATACTTACTGTGGCCTCCACTTGGTTTTCCTGCCCTCCACAGCCTGTTTCTCTACTTGGATCCGCCCCCACCCCTTCCCTCTCCTTCCGATTTTCTCAGGCTATTTTGAAGCCAAACCATTTTCTGTATAAATTCCCCAACAAATTTATCCTGGTTATTTTTCCTACTTACACTGCCTATGAAGATGGAACAGAGTGTTCCAAAACGTCGGCACATAAATTCAGACACCGGGGAATCACCCAAAAGAAAGAATATAACATTCAGAACATGGTGAAAGTTTGAAATCAAGAAAGCCATTGAAGTTTACCTTACATTGTACATTTTTATAGGGATTTTGCCTGATGATGGTTGTGATGTGTGAAACATGTTGCAGGATAATTGTGTAAAATTGAATGTTTTTACAATAAATGCATTGTGTTTGACTGTAATTATCTGCTAAGTGTGTGCTTCATCTTCAGGGTGAGTAGTGAGGTGGAAGGAGTCATTGGATTCATACGTGGGCCTTGATTATAGGGATAGGTGTGTGATAGCATATCATTCCACATCTCACTCCAACCCCAATCGTTATTTCCACTATAAGACCTGTAAATTAGTCTGTCTGCATGAGATTTCATGAGATGATGATTGCAGCGCACACTGAATTGTTAGAACAGGTTGGAAACATGACACACCTAAACACTGAAGTAAAACTTATATGTACGTCAGATTGAGTTAACATAAAATATTGTTGAATTTGGACTTGTTGGGGAAATTTCAAAGTATTTGTGGGTATGAGTGACAGTGTTTTCTTTGTTTGTCATTTGTTTGTGTAATATCCCACTGTCTCAACCAACCAGGTAGTACCACATTAATTGACTCAGCCGTAGAGAACTTGCACGTGCCACTCTGGAGACTTGGTTTGAATTTGTGTGGAACATGGTTGGGGAACTCTAGTGTCTGTGCCTAAGTTTGTTATGCTTGGTCTTATAGTAGTAGTCACCATCCTACTTAATTAGCTGAATCACATTAGTGGCCAACATCCCATGTAATGAGCTGAATCAAACCCAAGTTTTGTAAGATTGGCCTGGATTCCTGCAGATCACTCCTTCAACCACCAACCTGTAGGTTTCCTGTGCTGACATGAGTTGAAATGGAGGTACATGCATCATGTAATGTAAACTTGCCAGGCACATACACTTATCACAAAATTTATGTGTGAAAGGTCAGTTGGAGCTTGATTAGACTTCACATTTCGTAACCATTACCTGTTACCCTCAAATTTGCCAATTTTACATATCTAGAAAACCAGCCATAATATTGGAAGCTGGTCAGACTGTTAAATTTACAGTTTACTTATGGCAATAATGAGTGTTTGGTGTTAATCTTCTTAGGTTTTGAATTAATGAAGCAGGGAGCACCGTTTCCTGTTCGCAAATCAAGTACCTATCATAACAGTCCAAATTTTTGCATCTGTATATACTTGTGTTGTTGCTGAATGCTCATTTTTTGATTGCAATAAGCATGTGTGGAATATCAGTATGATATCTATGAAACAACACAGGCATATTTTTGGTAAATTCATCAGATGTCTTCACAGTTGGCACATTTAGTTGGCAAACTGTTATATTATTTCTAATTGTAACAGCATAGAATGTGGTATAATATCATTACACTCTTAAATTTACCATAAGCTGCATACACATTATGTCCAAATATTATATGTGCATAATAATACAAAATGCCTCTTTTGTTTCTCCAACACTGTCTATTCTCTATTTTAGTTCTTCACCTCTTGACTCGGTATTTGTCCTCCTATGTTTCCTTTCCCTCACACTGGTGGAACACATAATTGACCCTGGACTTGAAATAGGGACACCGTTTTAAACCCACACTACCATTTGTTGTCGGATTTCAACGTAGGCAGCAGTATTGAAGACAGGCTTAACGCTTTTCATTAGGAAGTGAGTATCTTGATTTTGTTTGTACAGTTCTTCAAGTATTCTTATGTTTGTTTGATCATTTGACATCCACAGAATGGTTTTCTGGGTATTGGATTGTTACTGTGCCATGCCGCGCAGAAATCACAGTTGTAATCTCACTTCACAGGAAAGACACTTGAATGAAGTGGGATTTATGCTGAAATCTGGCATCAAATGGCAGTATATGGACTTAAGTTTGTTGCAAGAATTGTAGCAATATAGTAGCATTGTGTTTAGGAAATATATTTGTTTGACATTATGTATTTACTAACATATTTATTTTACAGTCACACTGTGGTGTGGTATTCACGATCGACAAAAATATTTCAGGCACCATTTGGATAAATTAACAAAGACTGTTACATTTTCAAAGAAAGAAGTGTGTGCATATTTTTTTGTATATTTTGGGATCCTTAACTGTTTTATAAAGAGAAGTAATAAATGTTTCTGTAGAGAGGAGAAGTAATGTGTAGAAATGTGTGAAGTCTGCTTCACTGCACATGTTCTGTTTTTATCAGTGTTTTTGTCTGTGTATGTTGTGACCAGCATTGTGCTGCAAATATATGTTGTTACTTTCACTGTTCTCTTGATTGAAATGTTGTTCGTTGCAGCCTTAGGAAAAGTGCCTGTTGCACTGTTCATGTATTGATGTGGATAGTTTTATAAGCTTGATGATTTACACACATGAGAACAACAATTTTGTCAAGGCCTGAAAGAGGTCTCATGATTGACCAACCACATGTACATCTGCTTGAAGCTCTTATGCTTCTTTCAGTGTACTTCTCTGTATTTGTCACTTGTCCAGCTGTTCTCTTCACACATATATTAGTGGTGATAACTGTTTGGCAGTGTTTGCTAGCAACATGCACTTTGGGTTGTGTGATGTAGACCAGAGGAACTAGAAGGAAAAGGACCGGGAAGACTTGAGCATTGTCATCCTCACTACTCATGGGACTTCTTTCTGTGGCCTGTTTGTAGGTACTTGGCAGTTTATTAGAGAATATATTTCTAGCGCTGCTCATATTGCATTGAATTCATTTCAGGGTTTGTTTACCTTTCATTTTATACATACATATAGTACCATAAAGTATGCATTTTGGTGTTCAGCACTGTAATTTGAAATTTATATCATTCTGTCCCTTACAGTGCTGTACTGAAACACAAGGATATTGAGCCAAGATTCAAGTACAGATTCACTAGTGGCTACACAAAACAAACTTTCAAAAACTCATATTTCCGATTATTGTTTTCGTACGTACATGCAGCATTGTGATTCATGATGAATGCTGAGCAGCACACATTGACTGTACCAACTTCTTCAGCAGCTCCTCCCGAGGTAAGTGCATTCGTGAGTTTTATGGGCATGATATTATAGCTCTGTATTTTTCACACCTCAGAACTTCTGACCAGTAGGGGAAATAAAGGTATTTTTTTACATTGTTGTTGGACATCTGAGAAAATTGCCATCTAATAAAGAGAGGAAGAATAGTGTCAGAACTGAAAGTACATTTGGTTTGAAAGAACTGTTAAATATTTTAATTTTATGTAGTATTTGAACCATTTCTACTTTTCTCTATCTAGACATCGTTCAGTTATGTTAAAGAGGTACGAAATTACTGCTTACATTTTAACGTGTGTCAAGAACAAGGGGAACTCGGGTGCCAGTACAAAAATTGGCTTGCCTCAAGCGAGTTCTTGATATATTTCAAACCCTATTATAGGGAATTGTTTTCCATTTTGAAAAATTAGATTAATTAAGTGGGTGATTTTTTTTTTGAAGCCCTGACAGTTTGTTAGGGTAGGTACATATTAACAACAGATCGTTAGCAGAACAGTACAGGCAGTGATACCCTGAAGTGGATGATCTGGAAAGCTCTGTTAACCAGCAGTAACTGACAGGCCGATTACGTTTCACCTTCCACCAACTGGCAATGGTGTTGTGAATGTAATGATTACAAGAGGGACCTGTTGGTGTCTTCCTGGTTTTCAAATTTTTTATACACAATGTTAAATAAGGAACAGTGCAAAGGGAATAGAAATCGTGGCAGGGAAACAAGATAGTATGTCTAGTGACTAATTAGGTAGTTCGTGGAGTTGCTAGGTACAGTAAGATACACATTAAGTATAGTGTTCTGATATTCATACAGTTATTACATGTGGCAACCCTTTGGTCCAGGAGGTGCCGGATATCGCAATTTTTAGTGTAGTAACTAACAAAAATGAAGGTAAAGGTACAGGTCAAGTTGATCCTGTGCGTTGCATTGAAGGTTTAATGGGGAGTGCAGGTGTAGCTGCACTTATCCTAAGCCTTGGTACTAGATGGAGGTGAGTTGTTGGGATCCCACCGGCCCACTTTACACCTTGGGAAAGCACCCTTGGCATTCAGTGAGTAGGAGGCTGGGTGGGCCCAGAACAAGTCTGGCAATTTAAAGAAGGGGAGAATTTCTTACTCCTGCCTGGAGTGGAACCGTGATTCCTCAGTTGTCCTGCCTGTAACCTTGTCATCATACTCAAACATGCTGTCGTGGCTCTGATGAAAGTAACGGAGTGTTTTTTTATCTGTCTAAATGTCTACTTTTGTGTGTGAGGGGGGGGGGGGGGGGGAATACTGTTTTTGGAAGGAGTTTTTTTTTTTTTTTTTGTTTATTAAAAAAAAACAAAAA
>Ga0136643_10015232_pt1 | contig 11562 bp, 12 predicted proteins | sample TergutLab28metaG_FD_96883 | JGI IMG/M metagenome (GOLD analysis project Ga0136643, IMG submission 96883) | Labiotermes labralis P1 segment gut microbial communities from Petit-Saut dam, French Guiana - Lab288 P1 (version 3) (version 3) | ecosystem: Host-associated > Arthropoda: Insects >...
ACGCTTGTGAGTGCGGTAATGAACCTTCGGGTCCTGTGAAATGCGGGGAATTTCTTGACTAGCTGCAAACCAGTTAGCTTCTCAAGAAGGACTCTGCACCATTGAGTAAGTAAGTAAGTAAGTAAGTAGTGAAAATAAAAGAAGGTATGAAAAGTCTACAGGAAAGTATCTTTACATTCCACAGAGCTGAATCTCTTAACTGACAGATCTCCAGCTGAGAAATACTGATCTGTAAATAATGATATGTACCACATTTACCTGAATGTGAGGTGAGAATTTTTTACTTAATTCATCATCTGAATAAAGTGTTGTTGCCTGATAATCGAGCCTGAATTAAACATGTCCTGTATAGGTACTGTCCTGAAAATTGAAGATTGTGAATATCCTGTATGAAATTTTTGTACAGGTGATAATAGAGGCAGTGCGTGGTGCTGGATATGTCAGCGATATTGCGATTGATGATGTGAAGGTTGCAAATGGGAGTGAGTGTCTGTCGCCAGAGGCACAGGCACCTTCACCTACAGAACTTATTGATCAGAGTGAGTGACTTGAACTGATATGCCAATACAATATTTGGATACTTCTTGTGCACATTACTGTATCTATATTTTCAAGTGAACTTATCCAATGTGTAATGCAGATTGGCATGGACTGCCAAGAGATTACCAATGTCATTACACCAGTTTGTTTTTTTACGTGATAATCAATTTCAATACTGTTTAAACAGTTTACACAGTATTATTTGTACATTTGGCTGTAAAATACAGTAGAATGGTTTATTTTTTAAATTTTCTGTAATTCTACGTAAAAATCTTTGAAATTCTATCCTGAACAGTACAGAGAATGGCCAGCCTGTTTCAGATCAAAAATGAAATATTTCAGCAAATGCACATTTATCAATATGGACAGGTTATCTTGTGGCCAGATATCTGTCTAGTGGTTCAAATCCTTATTGTACAGAATAGAGGTGACATAAAACCAGTATTCGGCATACCATAGTTGTGTGGATATTGAAGTGTTGAAAAATATGCATTAAGTACAAATCTAACAGCCATTACTGTACTTGACACTGCCCTAATAACCAGATGAGTACTGAATATGACACACAGAGAAGAAGCACTGGGAAGAAATTAAAATGCCTTACTTTAAATACTTCTGGTGTGTGTTGTATGTTGACTTTACCAGAGATTATAAATTAATGAATATACAACCAAGTAGTCTGTCTTTGTGCATAATTGTTGATAGTAGAAAATTCCACTTCCTGTTTCCACCTGCAAATTAAAGCATAAAAAAGTTACTTCAGTCCAGGGATGCCCTTGTGGTCTTTTGCTGGTATGCCACACATCCACGTTTACTGGATGATCAAGTTATTAATCATCATAAAAATTTGCCATGTTATTCATCTTTGAATGACTTTGACCCATCAAGGTTCATGAAGCAACATTTATCATAATAAGATTTTTTGTTGAGGTCCTTCTGCAGATTCCTGTCTTGCAAGAAGTGCAAGTGGCACCCTGTAATTTGGTGAATAGCTATCAGCATCATCTTTCATCTTCAGAGTAAAGGTAAAGTGATCCCGTTAGAGGCCCAGTGTGGCCCAGAGGGTGGGTAGAGTTATAGCTACTCTTCCATGACCGCGGCACTAGAAGGGGGTGAGTGGTCAGCAGCACACACTGGCCACACTTTTCCCCCAGGAAAGAGCCAGTACCCATTTTACAGGAGGCTGGGTGGGCCCCAGGGCCGGCCTGGATGGGTGGAATCATCTTCAGAGTAGAAGAGTAATTTCAGCATGGGAAAATATTACAGATGTATAGAAAGCGAGGATATGTGTGGCTCATAGCAAACCAGTATGTGACAGGGGGATGTAAGGAGAACAAAAGAAAGAATTCTGTTAGGTGCTGTTCCAAAGGGCAGAGGGACTGGGAAGAATGGGAACAGGGTTGTTGGGAGGGCAGAGTCTAGAAAGGAAAAATGAAGGGTAGGAAGGAAAAAATAAATAAAACAAGTACAAATGAGTAGGAGGAAGGAAGAGGAAGGAGACCCTGACAAGACAGTTTTAGATGCCGTGCAAAGGGGCATGTTCTTCAGGCATATGTATCTGGATGTAGTGGAGAGGATATTGATGTACTGGAGTTGCATGCAGTACTCCAGGTTAATGCTGTGTCCCAACATGGCTGATTTGTCTAGATGATAACGATGGATGGATGTGTCAGTGGTGTTTCTTGGTTCCCAATAGAATAACCTTTCTGTTCAAAGCAGGTCTGACCACATTTACAAAGGATGCTGTATGCATCTGCTGTGTTCACTCCCAGGTCATATTTCACAGCCTGAAGGAAAATGGAAATCCTCATTGGTGGGAGTCCAGTGGTAATGTGTCTGAAGATTATAGCAGTAAATGGCATAGTAGCAGCCAAGCCAGGACTCTGTCTGATTGGATCACAGCCTGAAAAATCTGCTATATTTGATCTGAGAGTGACTGATGAGTCTTATGCGTGTGCCTATCAAGTTGTGTGGCATTTCATCCAAAAAGACAGACATGTTTTGGGTATAAAACATGTATAAATTAATTTGACATTCAGATGACCATGCATTGTGATATACTCTTATAATAAAACCAACCAGACGCACTAATTTCTCAAATTTATTTTGGAATAAAATTATACATGTTTCATACAGTTCCTCCATCCATCATCAGGGGTTTAGCACTGTACACTCAGCAATGGTATATGTCATGCAGGTTTCCTGACAGCAAAATCTGTATGACATATACCATTTCTCTGTGTACAGTGCCAAACTCCTGATGATGGACAGAGGAACTGTCTGAAACATGTAGTTTTATTTCAAAATAAATTTGAGAAACTAGTGCGTCTGGTTGGTTTTATTATAAGAGTATGTGTAAGCTATGACTGCATTTTTGTGGCAGGTGGTGGTGGAAATGATATCTATGATAGCACACAGAGCTGCAGATTGCGGTGCACACGACCTCGTATGAAAGCCTCAACATTCGAGACATCAACATTAGATGAATGTGAATGTCATGCTGGGTGTCTGCAGACCGCGACCTGCTGTCCTGACTATGCATCGTACTGTATGCTCGGTAAGTCACACTTTGTAGTACTGCACTGTGATTTTTTGTTTGTTAAATTGTACATTTATTCGCTTGTAAAACGTGTTTAAACAGATTTTTAAGTACTTGTGACTGTGTGCCAGAAGTTTAAATTATTAGAAGCAAATCAAAGGGCATGATACAAGTATTTTGTTTGTGGGTTTTGTGCATTTGAAGTATTTTTCCTTCAGCATGTCTCCTGCGTGCTTCACTCCGTACATGAAGGTAACTTCAGTTCTCCGAAGCACTAATAGTACTCATATTTTGTGTCCACAGCATTCGGTGCCATTAATCTCGACATTTCTCTGATAGTTCTGCCATACCTCTGACACACAATGTTAATAAAAATCCAACCAGATGCAACAGTATCCAGTTATTTATTTACTGCAAAGTCGCTCTAGATGTTTCAGGTGTCACAGCACCCATCATCAGGAATACTAAAAACTGTAACCGCAACCTCTGGTACAGGTCATAATGCTGGTACAGCTACTTCCCGATCAGGTCACGTTGGAGGGAAGTAGCTGTACCAGTATTATGACCTGTACCGGAGGTTGCGGTTACAGTTTTTAGTACTCCTGATGATGGATGCTGTAACACCTGAAACATGCAGAGTGACTTTGCAGTAAATAAATAACTGGATACTGTTGCATCTGGTTGGATTTTTATTAACATTGAATTACGGTGCACGGAACCATGAGTTTAAAATTTCTCTGACACATAAGTTGAGGCACATAAGCATATTTTGTCACAGCAGCTCAGGTCTGTCATATTTCTGCAATATGACTCCCAGTGTTTTGTTTTGATATGGAAGGTACTGAAAGACTGACCAAAACAGTTCTGTTGTCATACTCATTAGAGTACACGGTGGTAATTTTCGTTTTTCCCTTACCACTGTGGTTTAAATTACATTATTTATTGTGTCCAGTTTCTCATTTAATGTTTGTTTGATGTTTGAAGTTTTTATATTTGTCCTCCTTGACAAATTTGTACAGGATACATTACTCCATTCTTTGTATAAATGATTGCTCATATGAATCACCAAACTTGTCACTAACATGTCATATTACACAGATTCAACGTGTTTACGTTTCATAGGATTACAAAGGTTCAGTTTCTGAAAATAAGTCCTCATATCACATACATTTACATTTTTCAGGATAAAACACCATAAGACATTCTATTCTTCTTCAGAATGGAATATCTGTTGCAGTTACAATGATTGCAATTTCCTTCTAAAAAGTTGTTTATTCTTCGAATCTTTAAATGGCTTTGTAAAATTATTAGAGAGTTTTATCTCCATTCTACACGTTCACCCTTTGTAACTTTGGTGTCCCGACGCACTCACTCTGGTAGGTGATCCTCTTTCGGGAAAGGGATGTGGTTCACCGAATCACATTTAGTTTTAGTGATTTCTTTTTACTTGTTGTTTTATTTACTTAATTTATTGTAGATAAAATGAAAAAAGTCGTGCTGTATGAAGTTAAACAACCAAATCATATTTCATTAAAATAACACAGTCACTGTATGCCCTCACTCATACCTCTCGTACGCGACTGACTTCCTTACTGGATTGCTAGCGTCTGTTATCAGCTCCTAACCGTTTCCCCATTTAAATCTCTCCCCTCCTACCTATCACCAACGGTTCTGAATATACATTGACAGATTAACCTACAACGCACGACCATGAACCATCTGTAACTGATGCCAGCAATCCTACTAAACAACTATACTAAAAATGATCGGGTACACCATGTTATTTACTTTATTAAAATCATCATTTATACAAAACTCAGATTGAAGATTGGATCTTTGCTATGTCTCATAATCATGCATATCTCAGTTTTGTTCCACCCCACTTACATTTAATATAATGTTGCTTAATATATTATTTAACATATAACATTTGATGTGCATGTCTTATAAACTTGCTGGTTTATAGAGAACATATCATCATTACCACAAATTTTCATATTATGCAACTTGAAGATGGCAACTACTGTTTCAGTTTCATTCATATTTGTTACACAGAGGCAGAAAATGTAACTCTCAGTAGGTATGAATTCATTTCTTTAAGTGCCTGTGTGCTTACATAAAGACTTTGGCATATCCTAATCAGATTTTAAGTTTGTGTTTTAATTATCATAGTGCATACTATTGTTACAACACTTGTAATGGATCAGGAGTGACGGGATTGCACTGCTCTTTGTCTGTTTACCGTGTTTGGAATTGATGTCCCCAACAGAGTTATGAGAAACACCTCTCTTACTTTATGCTTCTCACTTGACACGTACTTGTATCTGCGCTATGTAGTATGTTTCTTTTCTTTCAGCGACGGAATTGGACATGAAAGTAACGAAATCTACAAGCCGTTCATATCCTCCTCCTCCACCCTTACCTCCACTTCCACCATTCCCATCACCAGACTTGCCAACAGCTCCTTCAAACACACAAGCCTCTCTTAGCTTTGCAATTACATCAGAACTGCCTAAGCTACTGGAAAATACAGAAGTGTCTGACATGCCCTACAAACCTATACAACCAACACTGGCACAAGATGGATCAGAAGAATATACAAGTTCCATAACAGAGTTCAATAGACGCATCCCTATCCCAACTGATCCTACACCTTTAATCCTGCAACCACCTACTGCTAAACTCATACCTAGAAAACCATCATTTACTCCTAAAGTTGATAAAACAAGTGTGTGGTTCAGTACTGTGAATCCAGTAAACAGCACCATTACATCACACTCCACATTGTTTCCTTTTGCTGTTTCCAAGAGGCCAAGTCCAGCTGTGACAGAGTTAAACAGAGCTGTTTTTACTGAATCATTAAATACCTTAAATAACAAAACATGGTCCACTTCTTCCACAACATTAAAAGTGCCGATGGTATCCATTCCTATTAACTCAAGTTTAATTTCCACAACTTTTCTAGTGTCAGAACAATCTTCAGCACCTATTAAACCAACTTTAGTAACTCAGATATATCCCAAAGCAACCCAGTCTACTAGGAAACCAGTAGATCTGTCAACTATAACTATGACAAAGTTTAAAAGAACTACACAAACAAGTACACCAACAGTGCCACTGCTCATCAGTCATGGCTCTGACATCCCAAGAGAAACTCAAGAGTTCACAGAGCAGCTGCAGTATTCAGTGTCATCTACAGCAGTCCCATGGATGAAAGTTACAAGAGGTAAACAACTTACCGAAGTTACTAAACTTTTTAAACCCTTGGCATACTTTTACACATACGAAATATTTGCACATCAGATGATGCTTGCAATTTGCATGTGTGTCACAGGAAGTAAATTGGAATATTTTAATTTTGGGCAGCAGATGTGCTTTACTGATAAAGAATTTGGTGATGAACATGGGACATTTATTTTTAAAATGTTGAATTGATTTCAAATAATGAATTTGATTTAACAGAATAAATTCACGTGCCAAGGAATGGACTGAAATCCCCCACATTAAGAGTCATAGGTACACTTGAATTCAGTTAATCAATGAAAAAAAATTATATGCAGGTCTTTGAAAACAAGGCAGCCACACACACACACACACACACACAGATACATACATACATATATATATAGTATATGATATTGGGTATTTGCAGTCATGACATACTTATGACTCCATTTAGGCTCATAGGTTGGTACCAGTAGCTTGAAGGAACGTTCTACCTCCATCTTCAGGGTATGGTGGCTGTAGTTTTGCGTAACATTGTCACCCACCTACCAGTATTTGGTGATATATCCCAGAAGACCTCAATATGAATTCAGATGACTCAGTAATTTCCCTTTAAAACGTCAGTAACTGATTACCCAGTGACGCAATATCATTTCTCAGGGAGCTCTCAACAACACTGCCATTGATACATCAAGATTTTCATACCTCTTTCTTACACTGGAAGGGTATGCAGTGGTGCAGGTGGTTGAGGCACTGTGCTACAACTTGGAAGGTTGCGGATTCGATTCCCAATGGTGTTACTGGGGTTTTTGCTGATTTAATCCTTCTGGCCGCACAATGGCTATTATGAAGTGTGTAGGTTGAGTTTCGATTTGTGTGTTTGTTTTGATAATGACCCTTCCAGAAGTTTATTCTGTATGGTTTTTGTAGGTTTGAATGGTAAGATGACCATGTATGAAGAAGTGGTCCATTTTAAGGTACTGTTATAGTATTTTCTAAGAAACTAGACAAAAGTCATTATTTTCGTTATAATGACTAACCTTTGGGCTAAGAATGTACCCTTGGATCCCTAAACTAGTAAACAATGACATTTTTTTCCCTTGCCTGTAGCAAGACAGCCTGTGAATAGCAGCATTCAGTAAGACAAGCCACTATCTTCCATCCTTAAAAACAGGTTTTCACTCCCTTGCCATCCTGCAACAATTAGTATGTCCATGGTGTGCTCTGTTTTCTGGATCATTATAGTATGGCTATCAGCTACAGTAATGTTGATTACTTTTGAATATACACTCCAAGACATGTAAATCTTCTAGTACATATTCTTCAGGCAAACAAGCTCAGTATATGTTTGACCACAGCAAAATGTTAATGATTTGTGTATGTCATTAAACATGGTAGGATTTCATGAAGGACAGTAAGTACAAATAACAGTATTTAAGGTATGCTTCCAATTTATATTCCTACTGAAATCTAATTTTTTGTTTTGTGCAGGGCAGAAGTGGATATTAGAAAGGAGAGGGCCAATTCCTAAGCAGAAAGAAGTCGTTTCACAGTCAGCAGTTGTTGGGATATTAGTTACAGTAATACTAATTCTTACTGTGGTGGCAGTCATCATTTACTTTGTTGTAAGAAACAGGTACTCCTTGCTCAGTAAGATTTTCATTTTATTTACAGCTAGATATTCCGCCCTACATGCACTGTAACTGCTGCATTACAGGAAGTGCATGCATATGGTCAGTGCAGCACACAGCTGTTGTATTCACTGTATGTCGCTGATGTATTATTTAAGGAATTTGTACACTTGAGGTGGTTGAACATTCGTAACATGGCAAGTTCAAGACCAAGATTTACCGATACTGATAAATATACAGACAGTGTTCTTCTTCTTTCTTTGACACAGTATTTTCCTTTCATCTTCATTTATTCCATTGGTGTGTGCAGAATGTAATGATTCCTTGCTGTTCTCAGGAGCTTCTTCCATTCCTGTCTGTTATGTACTTTTTCCTGCCACCCTTCTCCACCAACTATTCTTCCATCCTCTCTCACCTCATCTTGCCATCTATTTATTGGTCCACCTCTCAATCTTGTTGTGCCCAAATTCATATATAATAACCTTTTGGGAATTCTGTTTTCTTCCATTCTCTGTACATGCCCAAACCAATGTAATCTATTTAACCTTATTGTCTCTATTATAGCAGGTTTTTTAACACTTGCATAAATTTCTTTATTGGTTAATATCCTCCAATTTACTTTTTCATTTTCATATACTGGACCTAAAGTCTGTTAAGTTTCCTTGGTTATTGTTTTAACGTTTTCCCATTTTTCATTTATATTGTTGTCCACACTATCTTCATCGTCCAAATTTTCCAATATTTCAAACTTATAATTAATTTCTATAACATATTCTTGTTTCCACTTTGGATTTTGAAAAATATTCACCATTTTTCTTTTCTCATTATATTTATTTCCAGTTTTTACCCTTAATTTTACTTTAAAATTTATCCTCAGTAAGTTGTGATCTGATCCAAAGTTTGGTCCCCTTAGTGCTCTGATGTCTGTTATTGCACTTCTGAATCTATTACTAATTAAAACGTGATCTATTTCCCTTCACCTGACAACCAAAATTTAATCATGTCTGATTTTGCATTCATTATTTCATTGCATGCCACTACTACTCTCTGATCACTGAAAAATATATTTTGTATACTGTAATTGTAACTTATTATTGTTACCTTTTCATTTTCTAGTCTATAAAATGTATATTTTTCCATGATTTCACAAACTAAAGTATAACAAATTCTTGACATAGGTACAGTTACCAATATAAAATTGTGGAAAACATTTTAGGTGTTGTGTCACTTGTGTGTGTAGGATGATCAGTTTGTGTGACATAGACTGCTTTTTCTAAGTCACTACACTAACACCGCATCTGCATTGCATCATTTCTTAGAAAAACATTTTGCCCAGAACTGCACTCTATCAGTTGGCAGATTGTGGCTTAGCTCCGATGGTAAAGAATTAATTGTGTTCTGTATGTCATTAGGAGGGGCATGTGGGAGTTTTACAACTGCCTGTATTACTCAAGATATATATAGGACCCACCAGTCTCCTATAGACAGGGCATTCATGCTTGCAGTCCTGAGGGGACAGTAGAGAAATGCTTTACATTCATTTAGTTCTGAGGTCTAAAACTGCATGGTCTTTTATGACATTGCCTTCTGTACACATGTGTGGGAAATCAGTTACGTGCTGTACAGACAGTGGGAAACCTGTAGAGAGTAAAAGTGTAATCCATGTGGTGGCTTCCCTGCCCATTTCCTGAACCACACTATGTCATCCATTAATTCTTCTTGTGTCTTGCTGTAAATGTGAATAATTGTGATGAGCTTCTTTGGTGTTCATACTAGAGTCATGTAGGTTAAACTAGGAGGAGATAACTGTCATCAAGATGGTTGAATGTCATGTTAACAATAGGATTCACAGCAAGTTGTGACACCTCTATATAATAACATTTTAAACTGCTACATTCTTGCAGGAGACGAATACGCAAGCAGCAGTGTATGGCAGATGACTCAGATGTTAGATTCCTGACTTCTGATGAGATTCTGGATTTTAGTTTGGCAAGGCCAATAGACGGCAGCACCGATTCCTTGTGACTGTCACAGCTTACACTTACGAATCTTGACAACTCTATGTGAACCAGCGTCTGGAATGTCCCTGTATGTGGTGCTCATGCTAATGCAGTCACAGCAGTAGCATGCATTGGCAATTAAAATTTACATATATATGCATCTTAGGTTCATAACATATATTCGATTTTCTTCGTTCTTAATTTTTTTAGATTATGTGCCGAATACCTTCCACATTATCTTTTAGATGAGATATAGAATACATGTATTTTACATATGTGTAAGAGAAACTATACATTTCTTAGAAACCAATGGGTGACTGGGTATTATGGAAAATAAAGCCATTTAATAAGCCATTTTTATTGATTTGTTTGGTGTGATAGATGTGCATCATTAAACTTTTGGTGCTTCTGGTGTATTTGCATGTAATAAGGAACTGTACCCAGTCACACTGATGTACATAAATTTACTGTGTGAATGGCGTTCAGATTAAGGGCTCAGTGCACTATGTACTGTATTTAAAGGACTGGGCAAATGCTTAGCGAGCACACAGCTCCCTCTCCTCCCACATCTTAATTGCATACTGCTTAATTAAACACCAGGTCAACTTAGCATTTCCTAAATCATTCACTGTGAAACTTCCGAGATTCTGTGGTGAGATTAAGTAAAACAGATGTCCCATTGCAGTGACATTTTGTTCCATATTTCTTTGTGGTTACACAAGGTTTTTTGTACTTGTATGGGTTTCATTATGCAGTACACTTTGCTCCAACTGTAAATATATGTGATATATTTTATATGTTAAGTACGAGATATATGCAGGGTATTCATTCAGTTTTAGAGCCAGCTCTTAACATTACCTCTGCAGTGATAATTCATATCCAAGTATTTAAGGAATTAAAGTGACCACTCCATCAACAAATTGCAAATTTGCTTCCATACATAGATTTTTTAGATTCACTTTCAGCAGTATTTCCAGAGATCTGAACATCAGAAATTTCAGATAATAATTACTCATTTCCCATAAACTATTCAGAAAATATATGGACTGTACATACATTAGTATTTTCATGCACTGCCTGTGAAATTAATACATTTTGTCATAACAGAAATGTGTTATATTGCTTAGGAGTGCACATTAACCTCAGAGAGTTAAATGGAATTCATGTCACACACACACACACACACGTATGTATGCGACTTTATTCATGTCTGTGACACCCTGCACTGTGGCTCAACACATTTTTGAACTGCAGACAAGTTTCTGTTTCCATTTCATATGCCTATATTTCAGAAACCTCTCTCCATATACTGCCTGATTGGTTCTGCATGAGTTAATACAAGATCAGCAGGAAGGGGAGAAAATATAAAGACAGATAAAAGCCTCTGGCACTATAATTTCTATATGTGTTAATTATCCACGCAGAAAATTTTTTCCTTCTGTCTGCAGTCAAACTCTACACAATTAACATTTAACTGCAATAAACTTTACTTATCTTCAATATTCATGCCAAGTACCAGCTCTCATGCTTGCACAATGTTGAGAGGCATGATTAAAATTGCAGCACATTCAGCAGCTGCTACCCTATGCCAAACATATGTGCTGTAGTTAAGCCAACACATATACTA
>Ga0136643_10015235_pt1 | contig 11560 bp, 6 predicted proteins | sample TergutLab28metaG_FD_96883 | JGI IMG/M metagenome (GOLD analysis project Ga0136643, IMG submission 96883) | Labiotermes labralis P1 segment gut microbial communities from Petit-Saut dam, French Guiana - Lab288 P1 (version 3) (version 3) | ecosystem: Host-associated > Arthropoda: Insects >...
TCACACTGACCATATTGTAATAATGCACATATTCACTACACTACTATTTTCACTGCACTATGATATTTCCACTTCACTATGACACACTCACTGCACTGCGACATATTCACTTCACTATTGGACTTCACAATCTGACAGATCGGACTATCGAGCTGGCGAAGAAATGTCGCCGCTACGGGAAAAGTTGCAAATTCACGGTTCGGCCGTTCTTACGTAATCTGAAGTATCCGTGGAAGCGATATGCTGGACATGATGAAGACAAATGAATGTCGGCATCATAATCTTCTGGGGCTACGGCTTGTAGCGGCTGTTCCTTACTCGTTCGGTGTTTTTCGCAGACCGAATAGTTCCGACATAGCCTCCCGGCTTCTTAAGCCGTGGTTCAAAACTTACCAAGTTGTCGCCACTGTTGCGGTCAGGAACCTCTGCTTGTCTCCTGATTTTGAAATGTCTTTTGAATTTCTATCACTTTCCATCGTTATCTTTATCTTTGCATATCGTAGAGTCATTTAATTAGCACACCAACTAATGCACAAACATAACATCTTTTGCATTAAAACATTTAAAATCGCTCCAACATGTTTCGATCCTCAGATCATCTTCAGGGAGCTACACTGTTCCTTGCTTCAATCCAGATAGCCTAATTATTTGTGTACAAAATTCAATTATTATTATATTATTTTGACAATCTGATTTTAGTATATTGCTTTGATAATCTACTTAATAAATATAATTTATATTACAGACATGCTGCCACAGCACCGAGTTAATGTAAGGAAATTAATCAGCGAGTGTTTTTAAAAATGTGACATTAGCAAGGAGCAGTGTAGCTCCCTGAAGTTGATCTTAGGATCGAAACATGATGGAGCGATTTTAAGTGTTTTAATGTAAAAACTTTTTTACGTGCGATATTTGGTGTGCTAAATAAATGTTTCTATCACTTTCGTTTCTGAAACATTTCTCTATTTTCGAACGCACAGTGAGCAGCCGGCCATAACCCACCCCTATAAAATGGCATTCCTAGATGAACGTTGTAGCGTATTTACTTTCATTCTCTTGCCATGCCTGGGGCACCCGGTGGCGCATTTGGTTGAGGCACTGCGCTACAAGTCGGAAGGCCGCGTGTTCGATTCCCGATGGTTTCATTGGAATTTTTCATTGAAATGATCCTTCAGGCCGCACTATGACCCTGGAGTTGACTCAGCCTCTAACAGAAATGAGTACCAGGAATATTTCTTGGAGGGGAGGGGGGTAAATGAGGCCGGTGCGTAGGGCTGACAACCTTACCACCTTCATGTGCCGATTGTCTTGAAATCTGGGAATCTCAACCTCCTGGAACTCGCAGGGCCAGTCCATTCCTGTAATGGGGGTGCTTTACCTTTACCTCTCACCATGTCTGCCGGAGTACTACACAGATCAAAATGATGAATGAACAGTGCCCCACACTGCATATTTAGTGGGACCGTGCGGTGGTTCTCGCGCAATCCTTTCGTGCCTAGCGCCTCTCTGGCATCTCCTTTTTTCTCCCCTGTATCCCGAGACACGTTAGCTGAGACGGTAGTGAGTTCTGATCTCGTTCGTTAATTTTCCAAATTTCATCTCGGCGCCTTTTTTCTAATTTAATTTTTTTTCAATTGTGGCTGCTAGAGTAACGCGTGAGGACCTTAATGGTACGCATCCGGTAAGAATTATTTTCTACATTACGTTCTTATTTGTTTCCTTACCCCTCATTGTACTGACATAAATAGCTTTTGTCATTGCAACTGTTTTCCTTGAACGAATAAAGTGTTTATATCTCATTAATTTGAGCCGTTCATCTGTTGTCTTATATTGTTATGATTTTAGGTCCGCGGGTTATGATTAAACTTTGTATAAATTCTTATAATAAAACCAACTAGATGCACTAATTTCTCAAATTTATTTTTGGAATAAAACTCTACATGATTCGGACAGTTCCTGTGTCCATCATCAGGAGTCTAGCACTGTACACACGGCAATGGTATATTTCATACAGGTTTGCTGACAGCTTGCGAGCAGAATCAGGAAGTTCCGTCCTGATCCTGCTCGCAAGCTGTCGGCAAACCTGTATGACTTATACCACTGTTGTGTGTACAGTGAAAAACTCCTGATAATGGACAGAGGAACTGTCCGAAACATGTAGAGTTTTATTCCAAAAATAAATTTGAGAAATTGGTGCATCGAGTTGGTTTTATTATAAGAATATATCACGATGTATGGTCAATGAATGTCAAGTTTGTGTAAATTATTTGATGTGTGATCGTTTATGTATATTTTCATGTCTCCTACACTCTAACTCGGTTTCTTTTATTCGAGGCCTGCAGGGCTTTCGACACTGCACTTTAACGGGTTTTCTGTATACTGTCTTAAAGTAAGTAAGGAGAAGGAATTTAAATGGCGCGGTCATACAGAAAACATCGTAATCTTCTGAACCCCATAAGACACGCAAATTCCGTCAATTGATGATAATATCAGTATAAATTGCGTGACTGCCAACCCAGAGCTTTTCTACCACATGTCATACTGCCATTTAGTGCTACTTCTGTTCCTGCTCTTTTCTCTTAACAGCCATGTGTAATTTTGCTGGAAACAGATCTGAGAGATTAACAAATATTTATTGCTCCTAACTGACTCCAAGAATAAAAATAGGCTACGTGCTATAGGTCACTGTGAAGTGTCAGCCAAATAACCAGTTTGTTCCATGTACTCTAACAGGGTTAGTTAGTGTTTAGGGCAAATGTGCGTTTGAACTGTACAGATCAGTGACGTAACAGACGTAGATGCGAGTATGTGGGGAGGTATCGTGCCCCCCCAAAACTCGCTTGGATGGAAATTGCAGCCATTGAAATGTCAGTAAATAAGCCGAATTTCGAAACTGGTACATCCAAAACACAAGCCTCGAGCATTACAGCTACACAGAAATACCCAGGACGATGTGTTTGACAGCGATGAATCAACTGAAGGATAATCCAAGAAGAAAGTAATAACTTGTAATTCTGTAGCATGGTTGTATATTAGTCTTAACCTGTTTATTCCTTTTTAGGGGATAATATTTTTATAATTCTTAACACTCTAAAGAGAGGTCTCTCTCTCTCCCTTTACATTTCTTATTGTGTACCCGAAATCTACCTGATGATGGACGATCTAGGCAGCCGAAGCATGTTGTAGTCTCGTCTTTTATTTATCCAACTGAATGCACAACTAAATTGATCTTGAATATGTTAAAATTTGCATTAAATTTTTAATGTAAGTTTTAACATTTTTCTAGAATAATCTAGTTTGTGCACTCAGTTGGATAAATAAAAGACCTGGTAATGTCAAGATGCACGGTAAAACTGTGAAAACGTTGTAGTCTGTAATAAACGACTAGACACAGGCTTTGTGTTTGGTCGGATAATTAGCACCTTGTAGAAAATAACGAAATTTTCCTTTGCTTCATTAATCACAAAGCCTTTCTTGTGTACGTGGGGTGTTGATGTATAGCGCCTAGCATGCTTAACCTTTTAAAGCCTAGCGCTTTCTTAACGTACCACCAGGTTTAACATTCAGAATTTCTACATTGTGCTCTCTTTGCTTTGAGTGTTTTTTATGGATCTCAGAACAGACAGCGACTTTTGCTTTTATACGTCATTAACTGATTGATTTTTATAACCGTGGTGGGAAGTGTTTACAGCGCGGTACGGACTGATTGCTTATATCAAGCAGATTACGAGATTATGTTTAGTCTTTAAAAGGTTAACATTAATACCAGATGAGGGTGAGTTGTCTAGCTTCACTCCAGGACGCTTTGTCTCCAGGTATTCGTTTCGGTCATCTAAACGAATGGTGGGGGCAGCTTCACAGCCTGTCTGCACGCTGTAGAGAAAATAATATTTACCTCTGCTACGCATGCAAAGCTGATTCCCGGGCGTCAAGAATTTGGCATGTATACTAAGCTAAGTATCCCGCCTACTTGAACTTGGGCTCTTCATTTATAGCGGAATATATTTTTTGATGTTCCGGCTTACAAGGCAGTCGACTTGTTTCGCCGTATTATGGGCTACAGATTGGGACAATACATTTCTCGGGAACTTGGGCAAATACTAAATGTTATGGTGTCATAACACAAGATATGACAATAGCAACATGTTTTACACGCAACAAAGTTTGACATATAATTACACAAATTTTATGTACTACTACAATAAATAATAATAATATAATGTGATTTAAAAAGAAGCCGAGAAGATGCTAAAAGATGCTAAAATATAAAGACCTTACAATAGAAATACAGGGCATGTGGAATGTAAAAACAAAGGTGATACCAGTAATAATAGGGGCGACTGGGACTATTTCAAAGGCATTCAGAAAATACGTGAGCAACATACCGGGAAAACATGAAGTCAAGGAACTCTAGAAAAGAGCCATACTGGGCACTGCACACATACTTCGGAAAGTACTGATGTAAAAGTACAATAGAGTCGACAGTGGAACTAACGATATAAGCACCATGAATAGCTAAAACAGAATAGCTGCAACACTGTATTCCCTAGGGACATAGTTTGTCTCAGGAATATAAGTATAAATAGCCTGCATAAAGGAGATGATGATGATGATGATGATGATAATAATAATAATAATAATAAAATCTTAACACGAAATGCAAGGAAGATCAATTTGTGAATATTGTTAACAACCACGAAAAAATCAACCAGCTGTGAATTCAAAAATTAAAGTTGCAGAAAGAGTAGAATAATTAAACCACTCTGTGAAGAAATTATAACAGAACTACAGTGTGTGTTGAATGTAAACAAAGATTTGTTTTATTTATTTTTGGTTGATTTTGTTGTTTTTGGGTTGTATATTTTATTATAAATAATTTGGCTTATTTTATTGATTGAAATATTATTACGCTGAATGATAGATCTATTATAATTTCCTTGTTTGATTGGATGTATTTATTGTTTATGGGGCTTGTTTTTATTATTAGTTCTGTAGTTATTTTTATAGCGATGATTATATGTTTGGTGATTTGAATATCATTCCGTTTATTTCAATGGTTTTGAAATTTGTTGTTTCTATAATATTTTTAAATTATTAGGCCTAATGTTATTAGTATTCTGTTAGGCTGGCATGGTTTAGTTTAATTTCTTACTTGTTGGTAATTTATAATCAGAATGTAGGGTCTTATGGGCCTGCTATGTTAACTATTTTGCCTAATCGGGTTAGTGATATTGTTTTGTTAATAGTTATTTCTTGCATAATTAATTTTGGTAGTTGCAGTTGGGAGTTGGACTTGGATCATCTCAAAATCTATCAGGAAAACCCTTAGCAACATACCTGTAACACACGACAGCAATGTAATACACAAAAGAGCCATTATGGATCACTGCACACATAATTTACATCATCATCATCATTATCATCAACATGTCACGAGTTAGACCTTGATAGATCTGTCTGAGCCTAAATAGCATTACATATGCAATAAATTAAAACCACCGGAAATCTGCAACATTATATACCGCAGAAACGTGGTTTTCTTCGGTTGTATAATTGTAAATAGCAGGTGATAACAAATAGTAATACTACTGGCTGTAATGGCCTGATAATAGTAGTGTTTTGTTAAATGGAACAGAAGAAAGCAACATCATCTTTTAGCCCATATCAACGTACTTCAGAATAAAAACCTAAAATCTGTTAGAAAGCTAGTCAAAGAAACGTGTACACCCTCGTCAGGTGGTTTATTATTCTTCAATTCGCATTCACGATTGTCGGCGTTTAGATAATTTAAAGGGGATGGAATGGCTGTTTGCCCTGATCTTTAATTTTATGGCCGTTCTTGTGGAGAAAGTGGTGTTAGCTGCAGTGGTGAAGAAGAAGGAGAAGAAGATAATGGTTTTGGTACTCATGGTCTTAATGATCACGACGACGACGAAGACGGCGACGAGCCAATGATAGAAGACTGAAAACTGACTTCACAAGACGTCACAGTATGGCTTAGAATTCAAATTTGGAAATCGAACGGTTATGGGAGAGGTTGGAGGGGGTAATTATCCTCTTTGTCCTGATCAGGAGAAGGCAGTTTGCATACATGTAAAGCGTTCTGAGACTCGTTTGTCTAGAGGGTAGTTTCTGAACAGTAAGCGGCTATTTCTGTATATGTGGCCTATAAGAAATTAGTAAGCTGCTCTAAAACTTCAGAATTGAGATGACTAGAAATAAGTTTGTGTAAGTTTAGGTGTAAACTGGAGAATAAATCGAGTAAAATATCATTGGGTGTAGAGGGAGAGAGTAAGGAGTTACTGCAAATGTGAGTAACCAGAGCAATCTTCTTAAATATCTCCGGGTAATGGATAACGTATAACATACACTCATCAAAATGACCAGTGGAAGAAACTTGGCATTAGCACATACATCCCCCTGGACTTTTGACTCAACTGGCTCAACTGAAATGAATACCTATCAGTATTATTATTATTATCATCATCATCATCATCATCTCCTTTATGCAGGGTATTTACACTTATATTCCTGAGAAAATCTATGTCCCTAGGGAATACAGTGTTGCAGCTATTCTGTTGTTACTATTCAGGGTGCTTATATCGTTAGTTTCAGTGTTGAATCTTTATTAATATTATTATTATTAGTAGTAGTAGTAGTAGTAGTAACGGTGGTGGTGGCCGTTGTGGTGGTGTTGTTGGCGGCGGCTGAGATTGCAGTGCTGATAGGTAAATTTGTGGAAGAGGCGGTCATGTCCTATTTTAGATTAGTTTCAGATTTTCCTAAGAGAGTGGAGAAAACCATATTCAGTCAAAATTCCCAGTAAACTGTGAACCGGGTACCTCCCGATTACGTGGCTGCTGATTGCTGTGTTCGTAATGTCTATTTACGTTACACTTCTTGAGGATATTTAATGCGAGATTTATATTTCTGGCACACTTTTCATCGTTTATTTTATGGATTATTCTGTATAAATTTGTAAGTCTCGTAATATTTAGCATTACAGAGGACGGAGATAGTTTTTGCTGTAGATTTCGTATCTGATTCTTCAGTAACGATTATAAGATTCTTAAAAAAGGAACAGACAGAATACGTACATGAGTAGTAAGAAGGCAGTGCGGGCTGTCGGAGGGTAGACATAAATTGACACTATTGGAAACGACTTTAGTGCAGTTGGGTGTAAGATTGTCCATTGTGTCCGAGTGACACAGGCTGAATTCTGAGGTTAAATGTTTGCAAAGGCGGTAGCGAAATTTCCTGTTCAACACAGGGCAGAGGATTTCTCTTGTAGCTCAGCTTTCCATGAAGCTGTATATACCACTCATCTAGCAGGTTAGTTGTTTGGGTGGTTAGTTATTTACTTGATGGAAGACATCACGGTGTACTATGAATATATTAAAACATTAATTAAAATACGTCAAGCACAACTATTTTGTTGTATTTTGGTTAGATAATTGGTTAGTCAGTCAGATGTCACAAAATTATGAGAGTCATACAGTGAATTCTCCAATTTCAAATACATCCGTCTTTCAAACAAATGACATTACAATTGCGTTGTTTGACGTGTCAACATATATTTTTGTAGATGTCTCGACGTTTCGGTGTGACGCGCGTATCCATTACCCTGCGAATGGAAGCATCAGCTTCCTACGAAATGTTGAAACTGTCTCTTTTAATGTGAGCTGGAAGCTTCATATTCCAATGTCAAGTTTTGTGTACCAGACTATATGGCGTCACTTCCCACAAGACAGTAATCTTCACAGTTATCGCCTTTATAACCTGAATTCACACACGTGGATGGCATGTCTTCTTCTTCTTCTTCTTCTTCTTCTTCTTCTTCAGTCGCTGAACCTCTTTTAATTGGAGGTTTTGGTCTTCTCAACGACATCCTTCCACTTTGCTCTATCCTGGACACAGGTTAACCAGTTTTTGATCTTCATTTGACCAAGATCCTGTATGATGTTGTCCACCCATCTATGCTTGGGTCTTCCTCTTGGTCTCGTGGTTAAGGGATTCCATTTAAATATCTTCTTAGCTGCCCTGGTTTCAGGCATTCTTTGTATGTGGCCGAACCAGCTCAGTCTCTGGGCTTTAATTTGGTTGACTATATTTCCGTGCTTTATCAGTTTGTCTAATTCTTCATTGTTTTTAATCCTCCATGTTTGATTTTCTTTCGTAGGCCCAAATATTCCTCTTAAGATTTTCCTCTCAAAGACTAGCAGTTTCTGAATTATATTTTCTTTCATCACCCATGTTTCTGATGCATAGGTCACTATTGGTCTTATAACCGTTCTATATAATTTTAATTTCGAATTTTTAGTGACTAATCTGCGTTTGAAGAACTTTAAATTTGCATAGTATGCCTTTATACCAAGAGCTATTCTTTCCTTAACCTCTTCTTCAATAGAATTAATGTCATTTATAATGGAACCTAAGTGTAGATGGCATGTTTTGTTTTTAAACTCAGATGCGTAATTTAATATATTTTCTGAAATTTATCTCCATTCTTCTATGTAAAATATCCTATCGAACTGCCGATTGTTCCATAAAGGCCCTTCAGTGCAGTTTCACTCACGGTGCGATGTGCCAAACAGATGACGAAGCACCATCAATCAAATCTGCTCGATCCAGTGTTATTTTCCAGACTCTGTGTCGGTAATTTACGCTTAGCGAATCCAAACACTTCGTTCGCGCTGTTGCTGTGTTAAACCCTGTTTATCGTGTCTTACTAGAAAGTATGTGAATACAGAAACTTTGCTACAGGACATAATTGATAAACTAATTGAAATTGGAAGATTCTATGGAATGGAAGTGAATGTGGATAAAACAAATTAATGAGAATATCAAGACAATCATTTCCAGTAAAAATTATGATAGACCTAAAAAAACTAGAAAATGTGAAATCCTTTAAATATTTGGATAGCATGTTAACAAATTATGGAAGAATTACTTGTGAAATTAAATCTAGGATTGCTATGGCAAAAGCTGCATTCAACAAGAAGAGGGCTCTTTTTACTAGTACATTGGAATTAAAATCGAGGAAGAGACTAGTAAAATGCTACATTTGGAGCATAGTTTTATACTGTGCTGAAACTGGGACGCTTCGGGCAGTAGATCAGAAACACCTGAAAAGTTTTGAAATGTGGTGCTGGAGAAGGATGGAGAAGATCAGTTGGACCGATCATGTGAGAAATGAAGAAGTATTACTTAGAGTCAAGGAGTAGGGGAATATCCTACATGAAATAAATAAACGGAAGGCTAACTAGATTGGTCACGTTTTGCGTAGAAACTGCCTTCTACAACGGGTTATTGAAGGAAAGTTTAAAGGGGGCATAGAAGTGACAGGAAGACGAGGAAGAAGACGTGGGAGCCTACTGGATGACTTTAAGGAAAAGGAGAGGATACTCTCATTTGAAGGAGGAAGCTCTAGATCGCACTGTGTGGTGAGCTCGCTTTGGGAGAGGCTTTGGACCTGTCGTAAGACAGACTACTAAACGATGGCGATGTGAATGCAGAAAATGTTACACAGGAGCTTCGTAACTGATATTCTTTACATAAATCTCTTCACTAACTTCACTGAACAGGGACATTTCATAGCTAAGATCTCTCAGCTGGTCAAACATTTACCCCTACTTTTACAACAGAACACAAAGAAAGGGACAAATTTCTTTTTTCTTAATGAAAGATAAGAAATCTTATGAAAGTACGTTTAAGGTACATTAAGTGTCAAGCAGAGCAACAGATCGATTCGAAAGGCACAGTTTCGTGATGCAGATAGCCTGACGCAAAAGTGAATTTGTCACCATATGTAAGCACCAATCTCTGAAGCTCTATTCCCGTAGGATCAGTGGCTGCAAATTTCTGAACTTTCATAATATCGGTAGTAAGTAGAGGTGAGTGATTAGCTATAACCAGCGCCGTTAACTCCAGTGCATGACCGCGAGACAACTTTTGAATAAAGACCCACTTTACCCCGTGAGCCCCGGTGAAGAGATGAATCCCTGGCCCTCTCATGAAACGCACTCCTGTGTTCCAGTCCGTAGCCCTTCACTTCCTGCGTTATCTCTGTTGACACAGTGAAGCTAAATTATTTCAGCGCGTGACACCATTCAATGTAAAACTTTTTCTATCTTATGTTTAACAACTAAAGGAAACCCCTCAATTAAATGCTTTATTGTCCAACTAAGGCAGTCAGTTGTAATAAAATCGTTGACTTGTTAAAAACCAATTAACTTATAAAAGCCACTCCAAACATGTTTCGGTTCACGTAGGAACCATCATCAGGGATCTACAACCAGTGCTTAGCTAAAGTTACAAGTCTTGTTCAAATGTACGTGTCGGTACAGACGTTGTCAGTGTTATGGCGGTATATTCTGACTTTCTGTGCGTGTGTGTGGTTCACAGTGCAAAGAGATACAGTACCTCTAAAGCACTGTGAACCACACACACGCACAGACGGTCAGAATATACCGCCATAACACTGACAACGTCTGTACCGACACGCACAGTTGAACAAGACTTGTTATTTTAGCTAAGCACTGGTTGTAGATCACTGATGATGGTTCCTACGTGAACCGAAACATGTTGGAGCGACTTTTATAAGTCAATTGGTTTTTGACAATTCAACGATTTTATATAAAACTCAGTGCATTGGTTGGGCAATGAAGCATTTGATATCATTGATGCACGGTGAAACCGTGAAGATCCTCGATTAAGAATTCTAATCACCTACTGATAAGGAAATTTGTTCCCTATAAAGAATAGAACCGAGTAGGTCTGTTTCTACCTGATTATGGAGACAAAGTCAGTTCCGAAAATGTTTTGTTCATTTAACCTAAACCGTACGGTAGTCATTGTCCAATAAGCAGGTTGATTTTAAAGTGGACATATACAAATTTTTTTAATGACCCGACATCGCCTGGTGGGCCACAGCCTCCTCACTTTCGAGGCTATACGATCACACTCAGACACACCACATTCGGTAGGGATCTTCTGGACGAATGACCAGCCCGATTCAGAGACCTCTGCTTAACAAACAACGACACTCAACAGAGACAGACGTCATGCTCACAGCGGGAATCGAACCCGCGCGATTCCATCAAGGGTGCCGCACACCCACGCCTTAGACCGCGCGGCAACTGGAATGGGCTGCGTACAAATTACATTACTTATAAATTGGTAGTTCTAAGCCTCAAAATGGCGTTAAGTATCTTAGAAATGCAGCATTTCGTTTAGGAGATACAGCCACTTGACATCACATATTTATCTTCAGAAATTTTCCCGTTCGGTAGAACGTACATCGAGGGCAAACAAAATGACCTTCGCAAAGTCCCAGTCTTACTATTTGTAATTTACTTTTGTGGAGGTGAATTAAAGGAGACCATGTGTAGTGGGTCCCTGTCACCACGGCATGGCGCGTCCTCAGGTTGCGGATAGTGGAACGGCCTCCTTTATGGAGAGTAGCTGCGAATAAATTGAATAAGCAGTCGTGGACAGCCGACAAGGGGTGGTCCTCCAGCTTGGGGGTTGGGCGAGGTGCTAACAACCCCTCCCTGTAAAA
>Ga0136643_10015238_pt1 | contig 11558 bp, 8 predicted proteins | sample TergutLab28metaG_FD_96883 | JGI IMG/M metagenome (GOLD analysis project Ga0136643, IMG submission 96883) | Labiotermes labralis P1 segment gut microbial communities from Petit-Saut dam, French Guiana - Lab288 P1 (version 3) (version 3) | ecosystem: Host-associated > Arthropoda: Insects >...
CTAGACCTGGAGCCGCTACTTTTTTCATTCAAGTAGCTCTTCAATTGACCTCACGAGGCTCACGAGGCTGAGTGGACCCCGTTCCAGACCCACTACTACTCAGAAAATCTGGTAGCGCCGGGGCTACAAGAAGGACCGTTTAAATCTCCTCTTATTAGAAGCTTCAAATAAAGCTCTTTGATGTCAAATATTTTCATGTTCATAACAAACGACTGTTTTTCTTGAAAGCTTTTGTCAGTTTGTTACTGTTCGTAATTCTTTACCATGGAAACTTCTGACGTGAGTGGGTACCAGATTGTGCACTAAATGTTGCCTGTCATGTAAAGGTAAATCAGTCCCATTACAGGTCCGAGGTGCTCAGAGGGTTCCAGGAAGTTAAGGTTCCCAGATTACGTGACAATGGCCCAGGATGGTGGTAAGTTTGTCAGCCTTACGCACCGGCCGCCTTTACCCCCACGAAATACTCCTGGTACTCATTTCTGTTAGAGGCTGAGTCGACTCCAGGACCATAGTGCGATCGGAAGGATTATGTCAATGAAAAATTCCAATGAGAGCATCTGGAATCCTACCAGCGACCTTCCGATTTGTAGCAGAGTACCTGAACCACTGTGCTACCGCGGTCCCCAACTGTTATGTATAAAACAGTTCTAATGTTAGACAATATGTACACAGTCGGGACAAATTATGACGAATATGGGTATATACAAGGTGTATTAGTAGAAAGAAAAAAGGCCCATATACGACAATAACGCAGACCCGACAGATTTCAGTAGGACAGGATTGAATTACATATGCATATATGAACAAGTAATAGTGACAGAAAACATCACTATAAATGACAACACTTCTAGTTTCTGCACAGAAGCATAACATAATCATCGAACTGATGCCGTCACCAAGACTTTTGCACCAGTCAGAAAATGTGCTGCAACAGACAACTTTAAGTATGAAAAGAGAAGGTGTGATAAAAATTACACATTTCACTTTATACAAATATCAACGTAAGATGTGGGTAAATCACAAATATGTATATATACGTGTCAAAGCCAAAACTGTAGGCCCTAAATGTACATAAAAACATACTTAAAATATTACTGAGACCAGCACTAAAACCACATTACTTGTCCTTTTTAATTTAAAAGTAATTACAATTCACGTATGACCTTCTTCAGCAAAGAGATGAAATGAAATGGCCAGATTGTGACATTTATTTACAAAGAATAATATATTGTATCTGTAAGTACTAAAACACTGAAATGGGTTTCGTAAATATTACAATAATGGGACAATAATTACGTAGCATCGCGAAGAACTAATGAAACAACGTACAATATGGAAAGCTGTTGTAGAAAATAAAGTTGTTTTCATATTATTTTTAAAAAGAAACACACTTATTTAATAACAGTGACTAGTGACTACATCGTAGCTTTCCACTGCACTTGATTGTCATGTGGCAATGGGAGAAACCGCGTCTCTCTCTTTTCGTATTTGGAAGTATATAAGGAACGAAAAATTGCTTAGTTAATTCGAATTAAAACGGACAAACTGCTCAGCCTATCCGAAGTACATTCTCTTTTTAAGTTACTCCACCTTACAAATAACTGAATCTAGTAAGGATGTTCTACTCAGCATAGTATAAGTTAAAAAAACTTGTAAAATACTTAAAGTACATACAGGGACTCATACAAGAATTTAAAAAATAGTAGAAATATGATAATTAAAAAATCGCGTTTTATATTAATCTTACAATTACCTTAAGAATCTATAATAGAACCCAATGTCACAATTTAGGGAAGAAATGATTATGAGTAATAGTAGTACATAAAAAGTGCCACAGTGTTTCGTCATAACGCCTAAGACATTCTGTGATTACAGGCTTCGAAAGTAAATGCACATTAGAGATTCCGTATAGCGTTTACAGGTTAAAGCGTTTTTTTTTTTAATATCCTGTATGTGAGCTGTATTTCTGTTCAGCTGCAGTCCGTGCACACCACGTGTGTTGAGCACAGCTCCGTAATATTTTGATATAGAACATTTAAAGTTTAGAATAACTGAGTCCTTCAGAAGCAAAATTTAAGTATGCATGAAGACAATATTTTTCCTTTAAAACATTCCACCGCGAATCACACTACCGACTAAAACATGGTCAACTTCATTCACTGCCTTCAGTAAGGAAAGACGACAGGCAGTTATTTACAATCCTACATAAGACTAAAGGTACATACACACTTCTTAACACTATTATTAAAAATTATTAACAAAGTGTAGCGACAAAATGTTTTTGTTTGTTTATGGAATGCCTTGCAGCATTAAATATTCTTAAAACTGAAGATACAATATTGCATATTAAAGTTAGGAATATTTGCTGAATGTCAATGTTCTCTCCAAATAAATTTAACATGTATGATGCAATGGAATATTTTATTACTTGTTTGATTTTATGGAAATTTATATGTCTATAAACTAATATCGGGCAGGTTTATAACTTGACAGGCTGTGTGTACGTTGTGTTACTGAAAGCTAGTATGCTTGGCTAACCATGTACAGTAGTTACAGGTATAAATAATAGTAAGGGAACACAGACAACATCAGAACCTAATTATCTCGTTTAAGTACGTTAAAATTGCCGTCTTATGAGATGTAACGCCGTGGAATCCAGTACAAATGTACTGACGTTTCAGGAGAATTGGTTGATCCCGTCATTCATGTCATTTAGCCCGTTATAAGGGACAGGGACAGCATGCTTCCGAAACGTCGGTATCCTACCAATAAACACGAAGTCACATTACAAAAGCCAGCAGTCTTCACAGTCATCGCCGAGTAAACCTCAAATCTCATTTATAATAATTTTTTATCTGTCCACGTTTATTAAATGGTCCGTTTATTCTGCTGTTGGCAGATGCACGTAGCTGTAAAGTGTGACCAGCAACTACAAGAAAGTAAGTTTAACCTTTTGGCGCCGGAATTATTTTTTAATTTTAGCACACCCTGTATATAAAATGTGAATAATACAGGAACCAAATATGTTACAATTATGAAACAAACTGCATTTTGAAGATAAAAAAACGGAGAGTATATACCATGTTTAAAATATTCGGTACATATATTTGTTGAATAAATATATAAAATGTAACTTTGGAGGTTAGCTATAGTTAGCTATAGTTGACATTAGGCGTCTAAAGTTTAATAAATAAGGAGTGGTTAATAAGATCGTTCGTCATCTAAAGTGCAGCTATTCCAGGAAGGGGCAGTCGTTTAGGTTTCTTTTAAATTTCTTTCAACCACTGGCAAGCAGGACAAGTATTTCACGTAAAAATATTTTTTTTTTATGTGGCTCACGCAAAACCTTGAATCGAAGAAAAATATTTTTCCTACATGAAGTAACGCCTATCTATCCCTGCAGTTCCAGAGCTATCTTCAGTTACCAAGTATAAAGAACGGACAGTATTTTAAGCCTGCAACAATTTTCTCCAAATAACTCAGTACGACCCATCCTGATATTAAAATTTATATTAAGCAGTACCTCAGTAGTGACTCGTAAAATAATTCAGGTTAATTTTAATTTAGAATTTGTGCGTGTTCCTCTTTTTCACGCTTAAGGAGATTGCTGGAAGTGAGTGCCTACAAATTTCATATTACCTGTATTACTGTCAGATTTATTAATTACTGTTTATCACATTAACTATATATATTAAGTACAGAGTCATTATAGAACAACAGCTGGGAACTGTCAAGTAACAGTATACATAATATATTTCAATAAAAGTATGTTAGTCTAATTCATCTTAGTATAGACGATAGTTTTCTCGTATCTAATGCAAAAAAAATCCAAGCCATAAAACTACAGCACATTGCCCTTAATAATCCGAACTCGAGAGTAAACTAATCACAAGTGGCTTTCATACTGTTGCAACTTATTCCACTACAATGACATATCATAAATAGTCATGTCACCAAGCTCATGTAACATCTCGTATATTCGAACCACGATAAAAAAAACATGTAGATTTTTTGTGTAATTATTAACAGCATATTACGTAAAGAGATTTACGAGAAGTAAAAAATGAGGACAGAAAACTTTTGAACTGTTGTTGATGTGCAGAATACCTTCTACATTCTCATTTCCAAATTTTTCACATGTTAGTTTTCCTCGTTTACAGCATTCGGTACACGTTTCTCACATCCAGCGTTATTTATTAGTGCCTGACACAATGTATCAATTTAAATAAGAGCATAACGTACGGACGTACAGGATTACTGATGTTTCAGATAAGAAATGTAATTGAAAAGGAACGAAGAACTTGCATTCCTTAACGAAAATTTACGTTATATCTCAGTAATTATTATTCTCAGTTCAATACTTCAACTGATTATTACGAAATCCCGGTAGCCTGTTTAACTAAGATAAACATTTTATTTGACGTTCAGGTGACCGTGTATCGTGATAAATTCTTATAATAAAAGCAACCAGATGCACCAATTTTTCAAATTTGTTTTTGGAATAAAACTCTACATGTTTCTGACAGTTCCTCTGTCTATCACAAGGAGATTTTCACTGTACACACAGCAATGGTGTCTATCATACAGGTTTGCTGACAGCTTGCGAGCAGGCTCGCAAGCTGTCAGCAAACCTGTATCACATATACCATTGCTGTGTGTACAGTGAAAAACTCCTGATGGTGGACAGAGGAACTATCCGAAACATGTAGAGTTTTATTCCAAAAACAAATTTGAAAAATTAGTGCATCTGGTTGCTTTTATTACAAGAAATATTTTATTCTCGTAGGGTCCCATCAAATTGTTATGATTCAACACAACTTTGGAATTAACTTCAAAACAAAAAATTATTTCAGTCACTGTGAATGCCAAGGTAATTTCCGAGGCGAAATGAGGGCTGTGACAATGCGATCATGATATTTAGGTGCAGGTATTGCATTTTCTGATGTCAATAGAAAGCGCGAGAAAGATGTATTATGGGTTCCAGTAACTTGACACTTAAATAAAATTTGTAAATTAGATGATGATGATGATGATGATGGCGATTATTCACAGACCTCAGTACATTTACATATTAGTTTATCGAGTTCCTTGCAAGGAGACAAGTATGAGATTGCGTAATACGGAAAGATTGTCAACAGAACGATCGGATGTTCCTATAAATAATTATGCTTTATCGATAATAAGTAATAATCACTGATATAAGAAAAAACATGTTGAATTACACACGAGATACAACTCTGTTTGACGTGTGTTTTATTTAGTATCACATCACATATACGATAAAGGTTAGTAACAAACACTTCTAGGAAGTTGTGATATTAACAATTCTTATCCTTCCATTACAGAAAATGGAGATTTTACCCATGTAACGATTCACTGGAAGTTTTGCTTTTGAGGATAATATAAGAAAATATGAAACATTCAAGTGAACTGCTGAGTTATCGTGAACATTTGCGCACCCGTTGCATATGTTTGTAGCACTATCACAACCAACACTGTCACGCGAGTGGCGAGATAAACGTATTCACGTTTTGACACAATCATCGTACCCCAAAACTGTACTTTCCCCGCACAGAAATTAAAGACAGAAGTTTGTTAACTTGCAACGGTCATGCAATCTGACACGCACGCACACACACACACACACACACACATACACTACAAGACCTAAGTACCATAATACACTACCACCTCACGCACAATAATAGGCCAATTTGACAAGACAGAAACTTATATAAGCAACTGTGACAAAAATGGTTTTTATATTTTATAGATAATAGTAAATGAATTTAAAATATGGCACAATCATAAAAATTACATACATCTAAAATTGAGCTATCTTCGTTTTCCATTTTCTGGAATTTAAAATTGTATTACAATAATAAGTACGTTTTTCTCTCAATACTGTATTCCTGAAAATTACACCTCCCTATATTTCTAAATTTCACACATTCTACCACCTAAGGAAACCAGAAAATATACGTCGATTATAGTCTTCTCAGTGCAAAAGAATTGATTAGTCTTTCACTTTTCCGTATATTTACATTTATATGTGTGTGTGCAGACGTTGGAGGAGGATTGAAAGCTAATTTATATTTAATATGGTGATAATACGAATATAACACTCATTCGTGAGATTTGAGGTTCTCACGGTGGCGATTATGAAGACAAGTGTCTTCTGGGAAATGATGTCACACAGTCCACGGAAGTAACACCCTGTACTTACATATTGCCACTATTCTCATGAGTGGCTTACGATCGTGCACAAGTACACGTCGTAGTAAACTACTGAGCTAAAACAGGAATTTTAAGAACCCTTAGATGTAACAGGAGGACCTACAATAAATAAACGACACAAAGGAACATGAAAATGTTAATATTTTAGTGATGCGTAAAGCTTATTATAACTAAAATCTGTGAGATCTCACAAATTTAATATATATGTACTATGTCTTGAGTTTTTAAAGTCATGCATTTAAGTGCCTGAGGATGGTCAGTACGACCGAAACATATAACACATATTGACGAAAGTAATAAAATTTGTTTTGGTTGCCGGCAGCACGTATGTCACTTCTGCACACAATATAAAAAAAAGATGAATTCCACAAAAAAAAATACATTTTTACACCGAAGATAGAGGCGGCACGTTCCTGCGACACGATCGTATATTTGTGAACTATTACTCGGCGTCATATCCCAGAAGACACTAATCTCCATTACACACACTGCATTCGTACACAGTCACTCCGAAGGTTTATGATACAGAATGCGTAGAGTCTATAATACTTTTTTTTTTGTTTAACTGCGCGGTTTACACATCTGACCGTGGTCCGGCACCAGAGCGGTCTCTGTGGCACCCCACCCACACGGCGAGAAAGACACTAGAGTGAATGATTACACAAGACGTGAAAAATAGTTATATCTTATTCATCAACATCATTATCCTATGAAGAACACGAGAGATTATTATTGTGATTCTCTGGGGTAAGAAAACAATTGGCACATGTTCAAGTGAAGACTACATCTAAAGTACTTAGACACTATTTTTCCATGTTGATTTTATCCCTTAACAGAAGATTTGGAAGTTACAATGGTTAGTTTTTTTTTACATTTTATGAAACATGTCAGTATATTATTTATTAAACACCGGCGATCGAAAAACATAATAATGATAATAATAATAATAATAATAGTTGTTCTGTTTCGTGGTAGTGTTTCAGTATTGGCACAAAGACAACTGAAGTAACGCACGATCAGTTCCATTCGAAAGCTCAGTTTATGCAACAAATGAACTAAAAACAAACAGAACAATTCGTGGTAATGTTACCACATCTGTCGCCCTGAGCTCAACTTAGTATCATATCACACAAACTGCATGTCTGAAGAAGTGAGTTCCAATTACACAGTATCGGAGCACACGTCTATAAACTGGTATCTCATTTGTAGTTTATCTTCCAGTGTTATGGGCTGAGAACAATATGGCCTTACGTATCTAAGTTTTCGATGTAAAATACCTTGAATAAAAATTCTCATTTGTGTGGATTACTTACGCATTTAAAAGGAGAATCCCCTTTGTGAATTTTGTTAGTGTGTATATTAAAACTGATTAGCAAGTAATTCACAATTCATTCATGTCATCTGCGTTTTCTTGTGTTTGTTCTAAATAACAAAGACGTAAGGCAACGCATTCACACAAATCCATGTCATGTCAGATAAATTTCAAGAAGTGTTCAGGAGACCGTTACTGGCAGACCTTAACAAATATGAAGATGAGGTGTCATCTTCCTGTGGTCCCACATGACTATCGCTTGGCGGCTTTCGTAATCATACCTCCGCTTCCAGACTCATCGAGTATGTTCTGGAAAACTGTTTGCTGAATATTTCCAACGTCACTCCCGTGGAGAGTCTTGCCTAGAGAACCACAAGATCTTCAAACATTTTCTTTTCCATTTCGACAAAAAACACCCAGATATTTTGAAATATATAAACAAAACGATACCTCACATACCGTGATACATCACCCACTGCAGTTGTTCAATTACTTAACCATTGGCGGGAACGTATCCGAGGTTCTTTCTTTGAAGGAAGAGATGTATCTCGCCGAACCGAGGACGGTCAGCCTCTTGTCTCTTCCAGCATTCACCCATGAGGTCGTAGATCTCCCGTGGACATGCAGGGGGACGCGAGAGATACCGCTGGAGGCCGTCGTTTTGATACCAGTGATTACAATTCTCTATCACTTGTTCGCTTGTCAGTTCTGCGAACGGCTGTTGGGCGCACAGCATTAGAATCTCCCAGAGCGTCACAGCGAAAGACCACACATCGCTCTTCGCACTGTGTTTACCCTGTTCCGTAACCAAGAACATGAATGTTAATGACTGATGCAATGTAGACACACGCAGTAAACTGATTAGTGGTGTAACAGATTTCTTCTCATTTGGGGAAATTCTGGGCAAAGAAATTGTTTTTGTGCGCTTGCAAAAATGGCATGAAACAATGAACAGCTGTATTTTACATCAGCAAACTTGACTCCTCCTTGAAAAAGATTTTTAAAAACCTGGTTAATTGCAGTTAATTTTGTGTAACAGATGACCTCTTATTAAAATCACTTTATAAATCCCTACTGAACACTGAAGCTAAGGAAGCTCCCCTGTGCCTAGCGCCCAAGTTAAAAAGTTTGTACTTCCCCAGGACATTGCAGTTTCCCCCTAGAGCCATGTAGAGTGACAACAGTAGTATGAATTTAATTTAGTTTTAATTTTAAATGTATTTAGAAATTTATGTACCAAGATTTTTTTTTTAATTTTGGAGACTAAAACATATATTTTTAAAATCAATAAGTAATAAAATCCTTATCCTATTTACATATGCTAGTTTTTTTGGGGGGGAGGGGGGGCTATGCTAATGGCTCAGTTAGAGACCAAACTACGGCCCGAGACTTCACTTTTAAGCTTAAGGGTACTTCACATGAGGGGGAAAATATGTTTTGGTTTCAATCTCCGGTCCAGTTGGACCGACTTTCTGAAACGTCAAAACTGACATTCTACACACACACTGCGTACAAACTGTTTCAGCTTCCTCGCGATACAACATTAATTAAGGGCACTTCACGTGAAGATCAGTGTGTGTTCTCAACTTCGTTTCGCCTCCAGTTCGATGGATATTCGAGAAAACTCATATGTGGAACTACACGCACACTGCGTACTAAAATTATACTCGTAAGTACCGATGCGATTCAGCAATGTTTACTTTACGTGAAGAACGCAGCAGGTTTCCGCCCGCATTTTCGATCCAATTCGACGACTGTTTATAAAGAATGCAAACCCTGGATCTTGAACAAGACCTGCACCACTTGTTGTAATAGGCTTAAATAGTCCTTTACCTGACGTGTCTTGACCTTGACCCAGTCAAGCGCCGAGTGGGTTTCTTTCTAAGAACCGCTTACGAACAGCAAGTCACTCATAACCATTGTTACAGTATGTCGTATTATTTCTACCACAGTACATCAGGCTATCAAACACATCTGCTTCTTTTCCTGTATTTTAGTTTTAAATAAGGATGTCAGTTCATGACAAGTTTGAAACATCATGCCAAAAGTTGGAGTATGATTTTCGAAAAATAAGAATTCACATCCTCTCGTATAGTGACAACTCATAACAATGAAGTTGACACAGTATCGTCTGCCGAAGTGTTTTTAAAACTGTGAGGAGAAGGTAGATGTACTGATTAAAAGTAATTCAATTCATGATAATTCTGACATTACATGTTCTAAATTGTAACCAAAATACTCTTTGGAAAAAGATATATTCTTTCATTACGGCGAGACTATTTTTTTTTATAAAATGGTGGGTGGGCCGTAAACTGCATAACAGGGCAGATGAACCGATGGCACGTTTGCCCAAAATGGCACGCGGCGTTTACTGCTCTCCTAATATTTATATATGTTTTTGTCCAACCAGAGTCTCTATATTTTGAAGCATATGTGTATATGTATACGTACACATATCTGACTGCGTAGTTATTGAGTATGAATTACCGTTACTACCAAATAACACTGCGAGTGAAATATTTTTATAGGGTGCGAAGTGTTGACTGGGTATTTATTACTGGGGCGCCGGCGTGGTCATGACTACGCGAATATGTGACTTTGGACAAAACGTTTTACAATTTTCTTTTCAAAGAGAAAGCAGTAGCAGCGCCCAATTTCTGAAATGTTTTCTTCCTTATCGTATTCCTGGAGGAAGCTTTCACTACAAATATTATAATTACACTATGCATTAGTTACATAATTATTTTATGAATTAATGATAATAATGTAGTAATTAATAATCATTATGGAAGACTCCAAAACCTTATAGTGCTCTTTCAAATTCCCATGAGCACGCAAATGTATTTATTCCAAATTTATAGACAATTTGGGCACGCGCTCTCAAAAAGTGTCGCCAGCCCTGCTGTTTATCCTAATATTTAGCATCCGTGTTGTTAAGTAAATATTTGCCCTGTAAAAATGGCGACAGAATATCGCAGTTACAAGAAGGGCCGTGTGGTTCAGTCATAAAATACTTAGGCAAGAGGAAATATATTTTACTACAGTGCAGCACAGTTGGAAAATACTCACTAGCAGCAGACTCTCCCAAGCCATCCATCTGATAGGCAGTCGTGCTTTTGTGTCGCTCACGTAATAATCTGCATCATGGCGACCACAGTACATGGCGTGGTCAGATATCTTCACTGTGTAATTCTTGCCAATGATACAGTTTCTGTAATCAAGAAGACTACCATTATGCAATCCATAAATAAATAAGACAACTTGTTTAATTTGAAGCACAATGTTTTTTGAGTTTGTCTTCAACGAAAGATACAAAATCTTGCAATACAATGTGTTCGACTCCCTGTCGCACAATTAAAGCACAATTATAAGTAAAGCAAAGGACTTCTTCAGAAGCCAACATTCTCAAACAATCAAGATATTTTGTGCAATGAATGAGACACGTTTCACTGGTATCTGTTTGGACACGAGACTACTATTGACACGCATCCAGAATCAGCACAACATGAAGGGGCAATTCGACCTGATGTCAGATGCGGCGCATTACACCATGCACTGTCGTAAACTGTACAAACCCTGAAACGTGCTTTAAAATCCCCTTTGGCTCGTGGTTGTAAACATTCGTTCTCTTCTGAGTTTGTTTTGTCCTGTGTACTTACAGGTCTAGCGGCAGGCCAGTAACTGATGTCTACAAACAGGCCTGAGAAGTGCGCAAAAGGCGTGGACCGCATTGACCTGCAGGATCAAAGTGTATTATTCAAGTGGAAATTAGAGGAAGAGGCTGATTGCGACTGGAACACTGCCGCACGCACATACTCGTTTAATTAACGTTAATTTTAATACTATAGCAGGGTTAATTGCTTAAAGTCTATAGCTTGAGGTATAGGTAACGTTAGGGGCCAAGGCTGTTCTCACAATTTGAGAGAGTGCGCGAAGGAGTGTGCGCGTAGATCAGTTAGTGTCTTCAGTCGTAGCGGTGGAGGTGGCAGTATTCATCTGCTTACATAGC
>Ga0136643_10015242_pt1 | contig 11554 bp, 9 predicted proteins | sample TergutLab28metaG_FD_96883 | JGI IMG/M metagenome (GOLD analysis project Ga0136643, IMG submission 96883) | Labiotermes labralis P1 segment gut microbial communities from Petit-Saut dam, French Guiana - Lab288 P1 (version 3) (version 3) | ecosystem: Host-associated > Arthropoda: Insects >...
GAGATATTTTAAATCCATTTTAATCCAATTATGTGGTTTTAAATGGTTTGACAAATATGTGCAATTAGTTGGTTTTAATAAATATTGTTATCACATTGCACGGTAATAAAATGAAAATAAATATTGGACGTGTGTAGTAGTGAAACACAAATGTATCAAGTGAGATGTTTATTGATTATAAACTAGAAACTACATGTTTCGGGGCACTTTTGGCCATCGTCAGGTTTTCTCTAAGATATCTTAGGACCATTCTATATATGGTGCGCGTTCACGTTGCGTTGATGGAGAGATCTCTGCGCCAAAACTTTGTTGTGTGGTTGATATAGTTGTAAATCTTATGCATATTGGACCGTGCATCATTGTGATAGTTGAAGAATAAGAGACCAACTTGACGTCACTAGTTATTAAGTTTTACTTCACTTCTTCTATGATCTACATGTTTCGGACATTAATACATCCATCATCAGGAGCCTGCGACTTTTCTATTGTATCACCACATTGGTCGTGTGTTCTTGTTTCGGTGTGCCTGGGTTGGGGTGGTATCCGGGTAGCAGGCTTCAGCACAATGTCCGAAACATGTTGAGCATAGAAGAAGTGAAATAAAACTTAATAACTAGTGACATCAAGTTGGTCTCTTATTCTTCAACTGATACATTTGTGTTTGACTACCACACACCTTCCGTATTTAATGCAGATGAACACACTAACGCTCTCTGCTCTGTATGCGTTCCTTTCACACATATCGAGAAAATGCTTCTAATAAAAACAAAAAATAAATAAAAAATCATCTAACCCAAGGAAGTGCAAAATTTTCAAGAGGTGGTATTACTTCATAAAATGCAAGGCTCTTGGCCTTAATGTATGAATTATGCCTTCCGAACGGCGAAAATCAGTTTAATCACTTCCAAGTCTAAGAGAATGCTCCAAGGCATGGAGATGCTTTATCGCCATCGCTTTTCATCTTTGTTTCAGACATGACATTAAGACGGTCTAAGCAAACCAATAAGGACTGAAATTTAATTGGATACAAAAGCACCTGTTCTACGCTGATGGCAATAATTCATTGCGCGGAAACCTAATTACTACAAAGAAAACCACAGATGATTTATTAGTCTGTGTTAAAGAGGATTGACCAGGAGTAATAGGTTAGAACAAGTACGTGGCCATCTACAGTGAACAGGAAAAAAATCACAGCATAAAAACAGGTAATAAATCCGTCGAATATTCGGCAAATTTCAAATATTTTGGTACGACAATAACAAATCAAACTACATACACAAAAAAGCAGGTTAAGTCTAAGAAATGTCTGCTACCCTTCAGGTACAAAATCTTTTCTTCCGTTTTTATATTTAAACAAATACATATTAAAATATACCGAAATATAATTCTGTCTCTCGTGTCATACTGTGGAACTGGCTCTGTCGAATTAACCCTTTAAAGACGAAGCGCAGACTGCTTTATTTAAAGAACCAGTTCGTACCGCGCTGTAAACACTTTTCTTCTCGGTTATAAAAGCAACCAGTTTATGTTGTAAGTGGCACAAGTCGCTATTTGTTCTCAGATAAATACAAAACACATAAATACAGTGTGGGCAGAGCGTACAGTTGTTGAATGTTAAACTGGTGGTGCATCACGTGACCGGTAGGCTTTGAAAGGTTAAGGAAAGAACAGAGACTAAGGGTGTTCCTGAACTGCGTGCTGAGAAACATATTTGGGCCTAAGGTGGAGGAAGAGAAAATTGCATAATGAGCAAATTCTTAATTTGTTCTCCCCACACAAAAATAGTTAAAATAAAGGTAAAGGTCAAGTTCACACTAGGAGAGGCCACGAAGGTCCAGAGGGGGAGTAGAGGTATAGCTCTACTCTTTCTTTAACCTCGGCGGTAGATGGGGTGGGTGGTCAAAGCCACGCCCCGGCCGCTTTATTCCCGGGAAAAATCCGGTACCCACAGTATAGGAGGTTGGGTGGGTCCCAGGGACTTTCTGTACGGGTGCGGAAAATCTCGCCCCCACCGGGATTCGATCCCCGGACCGCCCAGCCCGTAGCTAGTCGCTATACCGACTGAGTTATCCCGGTCCCCCACCAGAAACATATTTGAGTAAAATATCAAGGAAGATGGGACGGGCAGTGCGTGTGGCATATGGGAGTAAAATATGCGTACAGGCTTACATTAGGGAAACCTGAAGGAAGGAGACCACTTGGGAGAAATTACTGTAGTGAAAGGGTAAAATTGAAATGGTTTAAAAATAGAAGCAGAATGGGAGTTAGTGGACTGGTATATTGTGGCTCAGAATGGGTTATATTGGCGTCCTTTTGTGAACACGGTAAGGAAGTATGTGTTCCACATAATGCTCTAAATTTCTGACTTAACTTAAAGAATATTTCCGAAAAAGTGTTCCTCACCATACAGCCAGTCGCCGTTGATAGACAACGAAGATATTCCTGGAATTCTCTCAATTTTTGACGCTGCTATGTATATTATTTGGCTGATTACGCCAGCTGACTATTCTACATTGGAATTAAAATGAACGTCAGAACACTTCTGGGTCCTATAAAGTACCATATTGGCGGAGGATTTGGAGCTTGTTATATTAGTCGCAGCTAGACAGCAAATACGGTAATCTTAGATAGAGCGTTCTGTGTGAAACTGGGAACTGTTTTACCGGCAAGGGCAATATTTTATTGTTAGCTCTAATGCACATGGAGGGTGAAGCTCCTAAATTACAACCACTATTGTTGGTTCATGAGCATTGTATATATGGAAATGGATATTCCTATCCGTCCCATGATTATTCATTTAGACAATGCATCATTATGGAAATGAAAATCCACAACCCGGACTAGAGTTCGGACGAGAGGTTCATTCGAAGGTGAAGTTTATTTCAAACAGTCAGATCGTATTTCCCTTACAGATTAATTATTGGTGCAAGAGAGACAGTAGATATAGGATGTTCCGAAATAATGACTTTGATCCATACAGTGATAAAACCAGCGAAATAAATAAAAGAGATCACTGGGGTGAATCTCTCCTCAGTTGTTCACAAACTATTTAACTACCTTACATCAGGCAACAGATAAAAACTGATTGGAACGCTTCTACTTGAAAAGATGGCAGTCGGACTGGTTTGTCCAAACAACTATCCAACTTTTATGGATCCCGAGAGTTCATAGCAGAGTTAATAAAAGAACATCCTCCAATACTTAGAGCTATTTTGAACAGCGATGGCGCTGTCGTTGGTGCTGTCTATATATCGACAGCTGGTAGCAGGAATAGCGAATAGTTAACTGTAAGCGTTTTGGAACGGAAAGAAGTTTTGGTTCAAGCAATGCACTAGAATTTGGTGTAAGGGAATTAGGAATTTCAGGAAAACTTTCAGTCGGGCTTTCCAGACTCGGGGCCTAAAATTGATGCTGGGATAACCTGGATATAGAGAACATGGCTAATCAATTTTTGTATGCATAAAACACATTTTATTTCATGTTTTGCTGACCGTGCATCTCAGTATAATCTTAATAACACTGGACAACAAATTTCAAAAATTTTCCCGTGTCTGTGATGAATATGTTATTAATTTATTTGTTTGCATCTATGAAGTTCGAAAAGGGACATAAAAAGAAATACTTTGCTCTAGTTTTAAAATTATGCTACACTATGATATTTTACGAAATGGGTTGAAACATTACACGGAACGGTGGTTTCAATAAAAAACTAATTACTATTCAGTGGAAAAGAATATGTTTAGTAGGCTTATTCTGTTTAGAGATAATATTTACAGCGTAAATTGAACATCTGCACAGTCTTTTTCATGTAAGTTCATTATTTAACACCACATTTTTTTTTTGTTTTGCCTGTCGCTTGTATTCCATGGTAGGGTCATCCCTTGCCAAAGTCCAGCAGCAGTCAGTGAGCATAACACAGTTCCATTTCCCTTGATATCTCTTCTCCATTGAAGAAATATCTTGATGGAAATGTTATCCATGTTCATCACTCACTGCACCACAATTCTCCGGGAAAAAGTCCAAATGCGATGAAGGAAGTGTGCTCTTAGTGACATGTTGCAGCCTAATTTCTGGTAGCTCTGCAAAGGGTTGTTTACAAGTTCCTCATCGTTTTGAGCCCTTCTGTTTCCCAAAAATATTTTTACTACAAATTTAAAACTGTTCCAATCTGCTTTTTCGTCGCCTTCAAGGAGCTTGTCAAAGTATTCGTCCTTGATAATGTCTCGTATTTGTGGACCAATAAAAATATTTTCTTTCAATTTTGCCTCACTCAGTCTGGGGAACTTTTCTCATAAGTAAGTAAAGGCAGCTTCTTCTTGGTTCATGGTCTTTACTAAATGTATCATCAGACCAAACTTTAAATGCATGGATGGCAACAAAATTTTACTCGGTTCCAGTAGTGGTTGATTTTCCATATTCATGATTCCTGGTTCCAGAGATTTTCTGGCAGACCAGTATTGTCTTAAGTATTGAAGAGACCGAGCTCTGCTGTCCCATTCACAAATAAAGTAGCAATATTTTGTAAATCCATGTTGCAGTCCAAGTAGTAAGGCAATCACTTTTAGATCACCACAGATTTTCCATTTTAATTTATTGTAATGGCTTGCATCAGAATCATATGACTCCTTATTATGCACTAAATGACCAACAGCAATAGAAGGTAGTGTGTTGCCATTGTGAAGGAGAAGTGCTTTGAGACTCAACTTAGACGAGTCTGTAAAGAGTCGCCAGTCCAGAGGATTGTGATTAATATTGAGTGTTTGCATCAGGCCATTAATATCAGTGCAAGCAACAAGGCCCCTTTCCATTTTAAAGAAATGAACTATATCTTCGTGCCTTTTACGATGTACAGAAATCTTTACTCATCATCTGGGAGCGCAGTGCTGACACCTGTATCCCTTCCCAAGTAACTATTTTACGCATTAAGCTACACTTCATGTATCATGACAACTAGAGCCAAGAATTGAATTCTAGGGCCATATTTGGTTTCAGCATTTTGAATTGAAGGGGAATCAACTATTTTGGTAATCCATACATTTTGTGTGTTGAAGAGTGTTATCAGAATATGGATCTGGGAGTGGGTAGGATGTCTTGTGATTTGAACTAGAGAGATTTTTGCATGAAATAATTGTGACTTAATACGAGACACCGTTCCGGTATTGCTCTGGTGGAACGCCTCGAAAAAACAGCGCAAGACGGGATATGAGGGTTTTAAAGCATGTTTTACACTCTGAATCGATTGGAAAGAAATATGATGGGTTTATTTACGCATGATTATTCTGTCTTTGGGCAAGGTGTCTTGGCGGGATCTGTGCAGACGAAAGTGAACTGTCGGGTTCAAAGAGAAGCGGAGAATTTCTTCATACCTGCTGGCAGTAACCACCTAATAAATCTGTGCTGCGTGGTGTTAGTTGTCTGACTTCAGTACTAACGTTATAATAATGATCCATGTAGAGTAAATTAAGTGTCTGGAACTGAATAAACGAATAATTTGTAATTCTGAATGTTTTATTGCGAGGTTTCAACCGTAACAACCTGTATTAATGCGTCCAGCAGTAATCTCACTATTCGTGGATCGATGGAATTCCGTACGCGTGGTTCGTGTGCTGTCATTACGAGAGTGACCGGTGATATGGCGTTTTGCTGCAGTGGTGGGGAGCCTGTCAATATGGAAGTCAGCGGTTTCGTCTAATCCTATTTTCACTACCTTTCGCTCTACTATTTTCAATGAAAAATTTCCGCAATATTTAGTTCGTTACCAACGTTTGAGCAAGAAATCATCCGATACTCCTTGTTATTAACGTAAACAATCTATCTTCGGATTGACTGGCTGATCCCTTGGGGGTTCAAACCAGTCAAATAAATCTACGATACAACAGCAGCTAATCATACAGACTCGGTTTGAGTAATGTGACCTATGAACTCTGTCGAAGCCCGCAGCAAACAATTACATTTTATTGTCTTGTTACACATTCCGCCACATCAAATAGAGCCCCTGGTTAGCCGTATAAATATACCATATAAGATAACCCCATTGGTAGCGTTTGTATTGGAACAGTTCGGGGTTTTGATACTCTCTTTTATTCTGAACGTGGTCTCGTCATGTGCCAGGCAGAAACCGATGCAGTTCAGCGTAATTTTAAGGATACAAGCTATAAGACCCGGGAATCGGCTTTCGATTCAAAGAATTGCAAGGTATCTTATTTTCTCTACAGTGTCCAGAAATACTCTTGGGCGTACCCAGCCTCCTGGATACTGGGGATGGGGGTGCGGTGTTCCTCGTAGGTAAAGCGTAGTTGGCATGTTCACATGTTCCCTTTGAAATCTGTGGATGAGTCTGATCAGACGTCGCACATGTCTACAGTACTTTGATGTACAAACACCAAAAATGTAGGAGAAAATTTGTACCTCTTTACGCCGTGAAGGCGTATGGAGGAGCGAAGGTACAGATCCACTCATTCTTAATCTCGGTGCCTCATTAGCTTTATCTTCGAGTAAAGAACTGCAGTATCCGCTGAATAGTAGGGTGCGGGGTCCTGAGAGTCTGGCTCGATATTTTGGAGAGGAGCAAAATATTTTGACCCCATTCCACGATTCGAACCCCGGCTGCAAGGAAATTAAATCTTTTGTCATTAGTGTTAACGCTTTAAAAGATAAAGATTATTAGGACTATACAGGATGATTACAAATTAGCAGATGATTTTGAAGGCTGCAAATCTCTATCAAGAACAGATACGAATATCTTTTATACTACAAAGTAATGTTCCATTTTTGGAGTTTCTTATTTTCTTTATTTCCGGGTAACTTGTGGATGAACTTAAATACAGACTCAGCAGTGCTGTAATGAAAGTAAACCAGAATATGTTACAACGATTGTCGGATGAAATTACCTATTATTGTGACGTGTCTTTTGTAATCAATTCAACCCATAATGAGCACCTGTTACCACAAGATTTAGAAGTTGTAAAACGGAAAGACTACTCTGTATAACAAATTTTCCATGCGTGTTATTAAAAAAACTAAAAGTTCTCCAAATATTCCCCGAAATTATAGCGCCCTGCCCATTCAAATTCAGTTCCTACCTCACAAAAAACGTGGACAGGGTAACTCAGCCGGTATAGCGACTGACTACTGGCTGGAGGGTCCGGGATCGAATCCCGGTGGGAACGAGATTTTATGCCCGTCCAGACCGGCCCTGGGGCCCACCTTGCATCCTGTAAAATGGGTACCGGGTCTTTCCCGGGGGTAAAGTGCGGCCGGGGCATGTTGCTGACCACTCACCCCCTTCTAGTGGCGCGGTCATGGAAGAGTAGAGCCATAACTCTAACCACCCTCTGGGCCACACCGAGCCTGTAACGGAATCACTTTACCTTTACCTTCACCTTTACGTCACACAAAATACAAAACACACAAATTTAATTCAGGTAGAGTCGAAAATTCATGGAAATTATCGTTGTTTATTCCGAGGATCAGCTACAGTTTGTTGGGCGAGGTATCATGTTATATGGCTATAAATTAGGGGCGTTGTATGAAACCCACGACCCATCCGAGGAAAATGGGTGGATGTATTGAAATATCTAAAGTAATTTCTACTCATCCCTTTTTCCCTCTCCAGCATTTTAATGGAAATTAATATACCGAATGTCTGGAATACGAATACTGCACTGTGATTGTAATGTACTCTAATTTGTTTTGAGGCTTCAATAGAAGCCAAAAAACTAATTAATTTACAAGAACATTAATAAAGCAGGCGGTAATTAACTACTCTTTTATCGATCCATCATCAGAGTTCCGCAACACCGTTCCATGCCTTAGGGCCTTTAAGTGTTTTGCTGACGAGGGGCGAAACACGCAATTTGTACTGCAATAATAGAGAAAACTAATGAAATTTAATGATAAATATATAATTGAGGGTTTCCATAATTACCTGTATTTTTATTTATTCCACTCTGCTGTATATTTATACGCTATCCTCTCCACTTTTGCTTCTTATTTTCATGACTATGTTCCTAAATAGAATTTACTTACTTTATTACTTTATTACTTCTAAAAGACTTATTGGTTCATATCCTAGGCTTCATCAAGCGATGAGAATGGTGGTTGGACACAAATGTCTACTGCTTATTCTTACACCAGTGATATCCTAGAAATCACTGAGCACTGTGTACTTACACCAGTGATATCCTAGAAATCACTGAGCACTGTGTACTTACACCAGTGATATCCTAGAAATCACTGAGCACTGTGTACTTACACCTCACGTTATCAACACTTGCCTATGCTTGAACAGGTGAAATTGATTAGACTGATATGTGTGGGTTTGGGCCCCGCTTCACACAGAATATATCACCTATCTCTTTTGAAATTGATTCATCAAAACTTTAAGTCAAAATTGTCCTTATATGAGAGAGCCTTTTGCCACTAAAAAATATGTTATTTGGGGACAAATGTTGAAATTTTTAAAGCAAAAGACGGTAAAATGTGTAGTTATTGCTGTGTATTGCAAAAGGGTTAAATTAAGGTAACAAGTTGCTCATCGGAGAGTACGTTTTGTCTTTTTATTAAGACACTTTATTATAGCTATACCAGTCCAAGTGAGAGAAATTGTATTGCCTTGTTTTCGCATCTCAGCTTCTGGGTTGTTATTACATTTTCGCTCGCTCTGATGGTGAGATTCTTGTTGTCCCTTTGGGTGTTTTTACTTTCGTTATTTTGAACTTGTTGGCTTTCCCACTCGAGTCTCAACTTTTCAGGAACACAAAAATAATGGAGTGGGAACAACACGCAAACGTGAATATTATTAACCTTTCCTGCTAATTAATGAAATTCAGCTTTCTTCGGTCTAAATTGCAGTTTTAAATTCGGGAGAGAAGGAGACAAAATGAAAAAAGAATGTAGAGTCCTTTTGTTCGTATTCCGTTACGAAGATCCCAGTTTCAGTGGGGCCGCGGTGGCACAGTGGTTAAGGTGCTGTGCTGCAAATTGGAAAGTCGCTGGTTCGATCTCAGCTGGTATGATTGTAATTTTTCATTGACATAAAATCCTTCCGATCGCACTATGGCCCTGGAGTCGACTCAGTCTCTAATAGAAATGAGTACCAGGAGTATTTCCTGGGGGTAAAGGCGGCCGGTGCGTAAGGCTGACAACCTTACCACCATGCTGTGCCGTTGTAATGAAATCTGGGAACCTTAACTTCCTGGAACCCTCTGAGCCACTCCAGGCCTGTAACGGGACTGTTTTACCTTTATCTTTTTAGTACACACTCAGTGTGTAGCGACACCTGCTGTTTGTACTCAGTATCCACCCAAATAAACGTTTAATATTTAAAAATGTTCGCTGCTTTTTATCTTAAATATTTCAGTTAAATTATGTAGTCTTCAGGGAGACAGAAGATTAAAGTAGAGTTGAGTGTATGTTTACTTAAGTCCTTTTAATTGTCCAGCTAGTGCGCTTAAGTTATAATAAAATTGTTAAACAGTTAAAACTATTTAAGATTGTAGTAGTTGCTCCAGCATGTATCGGTTTACATAAACCATGATCAGGGAGCTTTCAGCCTGTGCTTCGCCAAAGATACAATATTGGTATCGGTTACATATGTCGTTATTTGAAGTTATTGTTATTGTGGCTGCATATACAGCCACAATACCGATAACTTCAAATAACGCGATACCAAAATTGTAACTTTAGCGAAGCACAGGCTGAGAGCTCCCTGATAATGGTTTATGTAAACCCATACATGCTGGAGCAACTATTATAATTTTAAATGGTTTTAACTGTTTAAAAATTTTATAACAATTTGTGTGCATTAGATGGACAAATAAAGGATTTAATACTATCAACATGCACGGTGCAACTACGAAGATTGTGTGTTTAGTTGCTCATAGTGTACAGTGTTTTTGAAATTTGGTGCTGCAGAAAAATAGAGAATATCATTTGGACCGATCTTGTGAGAACTAAACTAGTACATGGAGTGAAGGCGGAGAGAAATATCGTGCGTACAATAAATAGAAGGGAGTCTGACTGGATTGGTCACATCTGGCACAGGAACTGCCTTCTTAAAGACTTTATTATTGAAGGAAAGATAGAGGGAAGGATATAAGTTACGGAAAGACGAGGAAGAAGATGTAAGCAGCTACTGGATAACTTTAAGGTAAGTAAAGGATGCTGTAAATTGAAAGAGGAATCACTACATCGCGCTGTGTGGGAAACTCGGTCTGTAGAAGATACGGAACTCTTGTAATGAATTATTAATATTGTTGTAAAAATTTGCAGTAAAAATAAACAATCTGAATGTTTTATATTTTAACTGCTGGTGAGAAAATTGAATACGTTTGAATTTTTTTGTACACTAAGGGATTTAGCTGTTATATATGAACAAAAATAAAATAATGGAGAAAATTGAATATGGAATCCATTATCAAATTTAGTTGAAATTCCTTTACTACTTGTGAAGATGAAACACCTGGACTAAGAGATAAATGTTTTAATCACAAATGCACGCAAGAGGGCACAATGCAAGAAGTAGGAGGTTAGCTTAAGTGCCAGTTCTTCGGACTAGTGTTCAGTGGGACTATTGTTTGGAACACTAACAGTGCTATTTGTTCAAGTGTTTCCTCAGTCCTTTCAGTTAAATTATGGGATAGTACCTCAAATTAGGATAAGACCTATTGCATGCTTTCTTCTGGGTAATTCCTCGGCATCTTAATTTTATGTGCCGACGTTTCGGAACACTCTGTTCCATCTTCATAGGCGGGTAGATATGAAGAATTCATAGCTACCCGCCTATGAAGATGGAACAGACAGAGTGCTCCGAAACGTGGGTATTTAAATTTCAGACGCCGGGGAATTAATCAGAGAAAACATACAAAATTCAGAACACGGTGAAAGTTTGAAATTAAGGATAAGGTCTCTTTTAATTTTTTGTCGTCATAAGGAGACACGAAACAGTTACAAATGCGATCTACTAACACCACCCTGTACACGGCATGCACGAAAAAAAAATGGAAATAATAATACGAACGCTGTGCCTAGCAGCATATACCGCAATTTGTGACTAGAGCCAATATATATACTTTTTTAATTTTACCAAACCCTAATTAAGTCTTATATTATTTATGTACCAATTTTAAATTAAATTTTATTTCAGGTCTCCACAAAACTCTTATTGTACTATATCACAGGCAATATAACTCAGAGTTGTAACAGAATTTTAACATTGGTGTAAATGGGATTCCACACGATATGAAATTAATGTGCGCTACATGTCACATGTTTTAAATTTTATGTGGTGATGACCTGATAATAGTCTAATGACCGAAACTTGTTGCCAGTAAGTTGAATAATAAGATAATGTTGTGTCTGATTGAAAACACACACACACACACACACACACACATATATATATATAATATTTCCTATTTACTACATCCAATCTTGGTGGGGAAACCGGAGGGAAAGAGACCACTGGGGAGACCTAGGCGTAGATGGGTGGATAATATTAGGATGGATATCCAGGAGGTGGGATGTGGGTATATGGACTGGATTGGGCTGGCCC
>Ga0136643_10015245_pt1 | contig 11554 bp, 5 predicted proteins | sample TergutLab28metaG_FD_96883 | JGI IMG/M metagenome (GOLD analysis project Ga0136643, IMG submission 96883) | Labiotermes labralis P1 segment gut microbial communities from Petit-Saut dam, French Guiana - Lab288 P1 (version 3) (version 3) | ecosystem: Host-associated > Arthropoda: Insects >...
CCTATACTGCGCACTTCACTTCACCTCATTCCACTTCACTTTGCTTCGTTCACTTCACTTTATTTCACTTCGCTAAACTTCATATTAGATGACTTTTCACTTCGCTTCACTATACTTTTCGATGATTTCCAGCACACTTTAACTTCCTTTTAATTCAACTCAGTTATCACTTTCCTTACTCTCTATTTAAAAGTGATTGGTTTGCAGGGGAGAGTTCCTAGCACTTCTGCCGGTAACTGGTTCCAGTGTTGGATGGTCCTATTTACAAAAGAATATTTTCCTATATCCGTTATATTTACTGGAAATGAGACGTCAGGCATGATAGCAGCATCGATTTGCGTCTCTTCGCCCTTTGTTTAATGCGGATCAGTGGCGGTTATTTCATAGCATTAAATGGAATGGTGACAACACCGGTAGTTGATTAGTCATGTGCTACTTAATGGCACATTATGAAACGTAGAGATTACATTTAAGTGAAAAGGAAAGGTATTTTCCCAGTATTTGTCAGGAAGAACGCAGTGAAATCACGAACAGACAAGGCCTAGATACGATTCGTTTGGCTCCCGTATACATTTCAGGAAATTATTCACTGAGCTAACATTCGTCTTAGTGTTAAAAATGACTGTCTATGATGGTGGTCATTGTCTCTGTAATCTGTTCTGGCAGCGCACCACATAATGTACATTGTAGTGTCTAGACACCCTGATATCATTCAGGTCATATACATAGCCCGCGTATTGAAATGTTTCCGCTCCCCCTCATGGTTCGACAGCCCTAAAGGGCCTTGTCCTCTTCTGTGACGTTCCTTGGCCACACTTAGACACACCACTCTCGGTAGGACTACTCCGGACGAGTGATCGGCCCGACGCGGAGACCTCTATCTGACAACACTCACAAGAGACAGACATCCATGCCCCCGGCGGCATTCGAACCCGCAATCCAAGTCAGCGAGCGGCTGCAGACCCACACTTTAGACTCGCGGCTATCGGGATCGGCTGTAGTGAAATGGTATGCTGAAATTAATACTGTCATACGCAGTAGAAAGTAATGGACTGTTCATATCAGTTGAACACTCCCAGAGGTTAAGTCCACAAATTCTCACCATATGAACTCAGCCATCCAGTGCATACTACATTACCGAACGTTCATGCAGTCCGAACTTTTCTCCTGACCTTCATAGGGTGTGTTCCCGGCTTTTTATCTCGCTTTTCATCTTAGTCACCTTCCAGGCGTCTGCCTTCGTCGGCATTCCATCTTGATTTAGTAAAGGAGATGATCGGTGGGGTTTCATATCCAATCGTTCCATCATTCGTTCGCCTTCAGTTTCCCCATACAGGAAGCAGACCGGTGGAATGGAGGCATATCATGTCAGGAACTCCGTTCTGTCATCACACATCTTGAGTGCAGAAGATCTCATTCATGGCAGTATTTATACTTAACTTTCCCCTGATTTCGTTAGTTTTCACTGCGTTTTGGCTGCTGAATTAGATAACATGTGCTTATATGGATGTCTAGAAACGTACAGTTGGAAAGCTGTCGTGTCTTAAGCGGTCATTTAAAGTTTAAAAGAATGCATGCTCTGAAACAAATGACTCAGTAATGAGTGTTTTGGAGATTAAAATATTGTCTTGTTTGATTTCTCGCAAATCTGATACAAAACCCAAATTACTGGTTAAATATTTGTTTAGTTGCACGTATTTAGTGCTTTAATCTCGTGGTATTATCATTTTCTGGAACAGTCGCTTGTCGGGCGTCGTTAAAAAAGTAATATTCGTGTGTCGTTTCCAAAATCCGAGCGATAGGTCCAATTCGCTTGTCAACTATCCCACATAAATACTACTTGGTATAATGTCGACCGTCACATTTATGCATCTACACGATAGGTGGCAGTAATTTATGCCAGCTGATTTGCATACATTTCTGTCGCATTCTCCTTTGTTCTCAGTTTCTCATTGATTGGTTCCCATTTATGGGATTAATAAAATCAGTTCGTTCGTGCTGTAGAATACAAGCTTATTTTCAATCTGTGAGTGTGGGTTACTATCAAAACATGCAATTTAAAAACGATATTTTATGCCGTTTTTCACAGGAGGAAAATGTATGTAGGGGTATATGCAATTTAGAACTTTTATCCTCACTGTCACTCGGACTTCAGTGAAGGTGGACACGAGAACAGTTATTGTTTTATACAGTTGTTTGGGGATTTGAGTTCATTTTGATGTGCTCGTTGCATGTTCCCTGCGTTTGACCTACGATTTCAACCAGTGTTCTGTATTTGTCTATCAAGCAGTTTTACTTTAGGCCTTCCTTGCTCTGCTTCTATTTCAGAGCTGCCTGCATCGAGGCTGACTCTGTCGGCTCATGGCTTTCATTAATACCATCATGTGAAACCTGTACATTACCTTGAAAGGGCCTTTTCCTCCCTTGCTCACTCTTTTGCCCTACAGTATCATCTTATTACATTTAGCAGTCAGTGGCGTCTGAAGTAGAGAAAGCACTGTTAAATGCCACACAAATTTGCCGCCCTGTTCCGGTAGGCTGATCCTTGTATTCCGGGAACTGTAATTACCTCTGTCTTGCCACAGGAGAACCGCGCTCTGTTCCCTTTCATTATGTCCTTCCTATACGTGCTTTCCTCTGGAGAGTTGTTCATTCTTTCCTCCGTCCATTTCGTTTGTTTCTTACCTCAGAGGATGCGTTGCAACAAGCCACGAATCTCGTTTCACTAAGCGTATTGACGAAAGAAGTCGTGATAGCATTGCTGTACATGCGCTCAATTAGGCGTAGTTTTATGGTTAGCTTGTTGAATCAGCATATTTTGATGATTTCTATGGTACGAGTGCCTTGCGTTGCTGTCGATCTGCTGGCCCGTCGTCGTGAGTTTCTGAGTACTGCGTGGGAAGTGTTTTACTTGTGTGAGGCGCGACAGATTTTAAATAGGCGAAAAACATTTCGGATTTATCGTAGCTTTCATGCCATTTGTGTGATAGTACTTACTTCCATACTTAATTCCAGGGTTTATTGTCCCCACTGTTCTTAATTATAGTTTGAACTTAACGAGGCCCACTTTGTCCTATTAGCTTCTATCTTGTGTGTCAGTATCATGTTTGTTTAATATGGTATTTTTCAGGATTATGATATCAAGTACTTACAGATAGTTATGAATAACACACTTTTTGCGGTGCTGAATGAATTATACGAAAACAAATTTAAAATCTCGCTTCCATTAAGTTCTATAATCGACGGTCTAGTGATGGCGAAGTGCTGCGATATGTAACGAGCTTTACCTGATATTAGGAATGAAATTAGCTGTTTATATAATTTGTCATTTTGTAAAGCACTCAACGTAAATTTAATAATCTTGTTATTGATAAATATTTTTCCCCCCTGTGGCGCTGCAGCCCAACGCGGGCCATGACCTCCTCATTCTTGAGGTTTGTAGATCACACACAACGACGCATCACAGTCGGTAGGACTTCTCCGGACGAGTGATCAGCCCGTCGCAGAGACCTCTACCTGACAACACTCAACACAGACAGACATCCAGGCCCCCGGCGGGATTCGAACCCACAATCCCAGCAAGCGAGCGGCCGTAGACCCACACCTTAGACCGCGGGGCCACTGAGATCGGCTGTTGATTAATAATACAAAATTTAAATATAGACATACAATTTTAAATAATCCATGAACATACATTAAGTTGATTAGATATGATATCGAAACCAACAAATGCATATAAACGTTTAAAAATAAGTAATAATACATTTTAATCATAACGTGGCTGCTACACGTTTCGGCCACAAGTGTGGCGGTCGTCAGGGAGGTGCATTACTTGGTTCGTGTCATACTGACATCCGTTTCTTCTACATGCTGCAATATATAATTTTATCTATCAGTGTATTAATGACCCCCTATAGACATATTTCTTTAATTTGAGGGTGGTGACATACTACGTACTAGGTACATAGAACATTTGTTACACACTTGAATTGTGTAACGGAAACCAACAAAATGCATTTGGGAGAATGCGCTCGAACACTTCTTTCCACCTGCTAGACTGCTTACATAAATGGGTGAAAAAACATACCATAAAAACTGCATGTGCAAATGGTCTTGCTGATGATGAACACAAAATGTTCGAAACGTGTAGAAGACATGAAGGATTGAATCAAAACGTTAATTTAAAAAAATGTGCATTTTGTTGGTTTTCATTACAAAATTTATCACAATGCGCGGTACAAAAACATAAAGTACACTTGAATTAATCACAAACATATTTTCTATGTTTTATATTTAATATATATTTTAAACAAATATTTTAAAACTTAGTATCTTACATTTGTGCAGTGATTCAAACCCTTTTGTATTATACTCTTTGCAATGCACACAAGAGTGGCCGAAACATGGAGAAGGCTACTATGTTTATAATATAAGGTACTTTTAAACGTGGATAAGCATGTGTTTGTTTAGTTACCGTATGTAATTAGACACACAAATTTTAGAAAGACGCATAGTGTTTGAAATATTTGCAATGCTGGAACAACTTTGGCCGCAGAATGAGCATGCTTATTATTTTGAATACATGATAAACTTGAATAATATTTCGTTTCGTAAACCGAAAGTTTTACCGACCACATTCGTGATCAGGTACTGTACTGTACTGTACTGTACTGTACGCCAGTCTCGTTTCCATCGTGGCAGCACGATTCATTGGCTATTCGCAGAGTAATTTGTATTCGTGTTTGCTGTTTAACGGCTCCTTCAGTAACGTAGACCGTTAGCGTCGAATGATTTGAGTAAATGAATACTGAGTGTGAAAATATGGAGAAGGAAACAGCGATGGACCGATTAAAGGTATTTACTTGGCATTTTCCTGAAGTCACTTGAGAAAAACCACTAAGTGGCTCAGCTTAGTAGGTGTCCTGGCCGAGATGCGAACTGAACTGTTCCCGAATAGGAATCTTGAGCGTTACTACTAATGCCACCTTGCTGCAACTTGCGCGGTATACCCCAGGGACGAATCTTGTGACGATTCACCCGTGACTGACCTGCCTGCATGCAGAAGATACGAAAGATTCTGGAAACTTGGTTTCCATTTCTTTGCAGCGAATGATTAATAATGCAAAGTAAAAGATAGAAAATTATGCAGTCAGGAAATATCATTACCTTCGGAAACGGAAAGTGGGGAGCTTAGAGATTAAATTCAGCAATTTATTTCCTTCCAGAGTTCTACCATGGATGCTTGCCAAATTTAATATTAGGTACCGTAGCAGAATGCAGGACGTTACGCGTTAAATGTAACGTAGCATTTTACTTTAAAGTTGGTTAATCTGTACAGTACGCATGGAACTTGTCAAGATGTCTCCGCAAGTACAGAATTCAGTAGTTAAGAAAGCCTTTTCTGTTATTTTGGTCTAAACGGTTAGGTGCCCTGCTAACTGTTCTTTAAACTGTGTTACATATTTCATTCATAACCCTTAAATCTTTGGTCTTGTTGACATGATTCTGTAAATGTGACTTTTACTTAAAATTCCCTGAATTTGACAATGAAATTAATCAAATTTGAATTTTTGCGTAGTTGTGAATTACTTAAACACAACACACGAACTTAAAAGACGTCTGAATGAGTATTATAGAAGGTAATGTTAGTTTAGCTAAATAGTCTAGCAATGACAGTGTGTTCCAGGCCGTGTGCATGTTTTGGTCAAGCTTGCCTAGAGCACGGGATTGTGCGATGACTCTGTTGTCGTCACTTGGCTTGTTGTCACGTTTTCCCCCCCCCCCCCCACATTTGCAGATTGAGCTGTGGGTTGACACCCATAGAGACTGAACTTTAATTGCTGAAACCTGTGGGAATCATGCAGCCCTGGGAAATCCGAAAACTTATTGAGACTGAAAGAGTGAGAACGTAATTCGTGACGTTTGAACCACAATCGACGTGCGCAGTTCGCCACTTTCCTGTTCTTCCTGTTTGTATATGGAGTAGACTCACAGGAATAGCTACTGCTGACGCTGTACAATCTGCGGCATTGAGAGCATTGTTAAGGAAATCAGACATAAATAATTAGGGTCAGTTGGTGTTGGATATTTTCCATGTTCTGTTGTACCGAAGGAAACATGTTGCCTTAACCGCATGTTGCGTTAGTCTATTCGAATGCTAGACGATAGCTAAATTCTAGAAACGAAGTAATCCTAAATGTGTTATTGTCATAACCTCTCACAACTAACATAAATGAATGTATTTATCACCACAATTTAGTATGCCTTTGGTCATGAAGTCTCAGTGGTTGTGGTTCACGTTTCAAATTGGGAAAAGGCCTTTTTAGCTGCAGACACGAAATTGCGAAAAATTGTTCTTAGCTTTGTCGTGTCTGTCCGTCCGTCCGCCCTTCCACGTGGAACAACTCTGCTCCCACTGTACGGATTTTCATGAAATTTGAAAGTATTTTTCGAAAATATGCCACGAAATTTAAGTTTTATTAAAATCGCAGAAGAGTAACTGGTAGTACACGTGAAGACCAATATACGTTTTTGGTCATGTCTCGCTCAATTCTTCTTGTAATGAGAAATGTTTCAGACGAATTTGTAGATAAAATCAAAACCCATTTTGTGTTCAGTGACTTGTATTTTTTGAGAATCGTGCCGTTTATGAGATAATGTGGGAAAATATTGCATTGCTTTTCATGCCACAGATGACAATATGGCGCATGCTCATTCCGTGCTAAATACCTAAGTCTACAAATACACACTCAGAATATGTAATACATATTGTTTTCCTTCTGCAACAATGGTTGCGCGAACGCGCCGTAATGTTACGTTATACGTACATTGCCTGTCTGGTTTTTACAGTTTGCTTTATGTAGTTTATAATTGTATGGACAAAGATGTCTTTAGGAGGTAGATAACACGTAACGAATACACGTGTGTGTTGATCAAGATGCAGAGAACTTCAAGGTAGTTGCCAGTTAACGGTAATATATAAGCCGAAATTGAGTTATCAAAGCTACTGGTAGTTTATCCTTAACCTTTTGACGCCTAATGTCAACTATAGTGGTCGTACCGCACCGCTAACCTCTGAAGTTGCATTTCATATATTTATTCAACAAATACAGGTACTGAATGTTTTAAACATGGTGTAAACTCTCCGTTTCTTTCTCTTCAAAATGCAGTTTGTTTCATAATTCTAACGTATTTGGTTCCTGTATTATTCACATTTTATATACAGAATGTGCTAAAATTTAAAAAAAATTCCGGCGCCAAAAGGTTAAGTTATATAAAGCTTGTTGTACAATTCGTAAGTAAAACTTGCATTTCAACAAAGGCAAATAGTGTGTTGTAAGGCAGCGTTAAACTATTTTATGGGATGTAGTTTAATGGACAGGGAGGGGAATTGTGAAATTACCTCAGTTTTATTTTACAGACCTTTTTTGCCGCAGAGAATAGAACCAGTTCTCAGAAAAAGGAGCATGTACATTCGGTCAGAATACCGCAAGATAAATCATAATAAATTTAATTTACTCTTCATAAGCATAAAGAAACAAGCCACGGAATGAATGAAGCTGACTTGCGGTACGTTCTTCAAAGGAGAAGGTGGGTGCAGAAAAACGAGCTGGTGAAGGAATAGAAACAATCGGAAGACAAGTCCCGCCGCAAACCATAGGTGCAGATTGTCACCTTAGTGACCATCACGCACCATCCTATGTATACTAGATGACACATCAATTATTGCTTCAACGCATTTCAGTGTTCACTGACACCATCTTTAGGGCGCCTCGTTTAAGGGTAAGTTCTCCGAAACACATCGGATGATTACAAACACTTGTCTGCCGCACTTTGTAAGATCACAGTTTTTCTACAGAATGCACAAATTTTAAATGTCATTAAAGCCTCTTCACTGCTGTGTGTTCCTACTAATATAATTAAAAGTTTAAATCAGTTTTCACACGGAATGTGCATTTTGCTTGAAAAAAATGTGATCTTACAACGTGCGGCAGACAAGTGTTTGTAATCATCTGATGTGTTTCGAAGAACTTACAATTAAACGAGGCTCCCTAAAGATGGTGTTAATGAACACTGAAATGCGTTGGAGCAATAATTAATGTGTGATGTAATATACACAGGATGGTGCATGTTGGTCAATAGAAGTTGATATGAACATGATGCACAGTACGAACAATGTTAAAGTCAAAGCTGAAGAGGTTTCTGCCATACCTCTTGTTAGTGACTTGCTACATGAGAGAGGTTACTGCCAGGCCTCTTGTCAGTGACTTGCCATGTGAGAGAGTTTACTGCCATGCCTCTTGCCAGCGACGTGGTATGTGAAACACACAGGTATCTTTCGGCAAAGTGACCACTACAATCATTTGGGAAGCTGCCTTGTTTTGAGACTTGTTTGAATACTGACATGGCATGTATCTTCTGCCTCGCAGCTATTTGAATATTCTGCGTCTATCCTTTTGGTTTGTAATGAAATGTAACTTCCGAGAAATTCTAATTTATTCAGTCCCTTCAAGTAGATTAACTGTTTGCTCTAGAATATTCTGTCCTTCCATTAACTGAATAAATATTTACTTCGTTTTTTGTTTCTAATTTTGCTTCACTTGGCGATGCATCGATTACATTCTTTGGCTTCAGCTGTAGAAACATTTTACGTATTTATCGCAATGTAAGTTTTATTTTCCTTTACAAGTGTCTAAAGTGCCGTTATTTAGAAAAAAGCTTAAAGCTTGTAGTCTTCTCGTTTGTCATTACGTCTTTCTTTTCGTTGCTCCAAATATTAAAGTTTACCGACATATTTTATTTTCTGATGATCAGCTTCAAAAGAAATGCAGCATTTCAATCAGACACTTAAAACGTGACATTTGTTCTTTACTTGAATTTGAGGGATTTACTTTGCAGGAAGATCCCGAATCATGCTGTGCTGTCCCGCAGGACTGAAGTTAATGTCTTCTTCTTTATCTTTTATTGACCCCACAACCGTGGGTGGGTCTTGGTCTGTTCAGCATTTCTATTCCACACTTGTCTATCCTCAGTCTTCACCCTCCAGCCAGTAATTTTCATCCTCCTTAGATCTTCTTCCACCTGGTCCATCCACCTTAACCTGGGTCTCCCTACTGGTCTTGTTTTATATGGCTTCTATTCCATTATTTTTCTAGTAGTTCTCGTGTTCTCCATTCTCATTACATGGGCTACCCATCTCAGTCTTTGTGATTTTATAAATTTTATGATATCCTCTTGTTTCATCCTCTGTCTCAACTCATCATTTGTTTTAATTCTCCATGTTCCATCTGGATTTTGCGTTGGCCCATAGAACTGAGGTTAATGTGCTCTTCTGATTAAATGGAATTGTATTGTTTTGACAGTGTAAAATGTTTGCGATTTTCAGTACCTCATAATTATCCGCTCGAGCTGGACTTTGTAGAACTGGTATTCGGTAACACAGAGTTTAATCTTCCAGGTAAGGAATTCTGTTGATTCTGCATAGGCACAGATGCGAGCATCCTTGTTTTATATTATTAAGTGATATAGTTTATTGATGAGCGTTCTTTTTATAGACTACTTACGGAAGTTGTATTTTTAGTTTGAAGATTACTTTCATTGCGGTTTCTTTTATATTGTTATTTTTTCCTTCCACTCGCATATAAGTACTTTGATACATATATATGGTATATATTGTAGATTATATATTATAGAAGAGTAACTTGCGTTGTTATATTTAATATTATTCGTTCTGTGCATGGTGACTGTGTACATCCACGTACACCAACAACACAGTTTATATAAAATCACAAATCATCCATATACATGAACTGTCCTACACTTCGGAGTACGCAAGTAGTATGAAATCGCCGTTCACATGGAAACACTAACACGGAGGAATATAAAATTAATGCAACCAGCTTACATATATAATGTTAAAAAATAAGTAATGGCAACTATAAATATTAACATGTATATATTTAGAAGTAATTTAATTGATTTTACATATCTTTTTGAAACGAATACCTGCATTAATTTTGAAAGCTTTTCGTTTGTATTTCTGTAGTTTAGTATCTGCCATTGTTTATTCTTAACATCGTGTATGTAAATATGTCGTATTAATTTTACATTTCTCTGTGTTAAATTATCCCTGAGGATTGCGATTTATCGTTGAAACATGCAAGAGAGTTCATGTGTAATGATTGATGATTATATAAATGTGTGCATTCGTTGGTGTGTAGGTGATTGAACCTACGTTCTTATTTCGGACAGTTTAATGAATATCACATTTTATTACTTCGGAGTACGTAAGTAGCATGAAACCCCCCCCACCCCAGCACAACTTCTTCTTCGCTCTTAGACTATCCTTTCCTTTGCTCCGAACCATAATTTTAAAACGTCACCTTGAGACGCACGGGTTATTGTTTTGTAGTCTCGAGCCTGGTAGAAGCTGATACGCCCTATGAGTCTCACATTACTGACATCCAATCATCCGCAAGAGGAAGCAAGCCATAGAATAGATGAGGCAGTAAATTTCTGCAGCTGTACAGCTTACCTCAACAGACACAAACGGCCATAAAATAGCCATAATCTACCGTCAGCTGTTTTGTAAATCACAGACCTACCGTGTTAGGATGCGGGGGTAAAGTTAGCTGCTTGCTTGTCTGGGGTCAGAAGCATCCGGAATTGTGGTGCGGTTCTCACAAAAATGAGCGTACACAGTACTGTTCACATTCAGAGAGTCAGCTGTTCTTGCAAACAGACCGAAATAAAAAATATCCTGAACTCGCCGTTTTGCATTTTAATTGAATTCTAAGTTATTACATTAGCCTGTAAAGTTTCGTGCTTATGCTGTATTGTTTAATGAAGCAGTCATTTCACACATCTGTGTGACGTTTGGCTTATTATTCGGGAGGTTCCAGATTCCAGTCTTGAACAAAGAAGCGTCCACCGTGATTAATGGTGTGCCTGTATAGGGACTTGCATAGCCGTAGTGCTGCTGCTTCGGATGAGAATCGCTCTTAGATTGATAAACCTACTGCAGTGTCAGTTGCATCACAAACCTAAAATGGTTTCCTTTCAGTGATTTTCAGACTCACAGTTCTTCATTCTTACACCCCTGTTGCTGCCTTATTATATAACAGTATTAACGGTGTGAATATTGAGCTGTATGTAACAATACAGACAGAGCACTTTATAACATAACATTTAGGTGCGTTCGCGTAACCATTGATCTCGTGAAAGTATTAAGTATTACGTATTCTGAGTGTGTGTCTTCTGCCTAAGTTATCCAGCAGGCATAGCGCCTGCGCTCCATTGTCACATAAACGGCACGATTTTCGGAAAAACATTACTGAACATAATATGTCTGCTTTGATTTTCTCTACAGCTTTTATCTGCAACATTTCTCGTTCGAAGAGTAACAAAGCGAGATACAGCAGTACGTGGACATGGGTCGTCATGTAAAGTGTCCGTTATTCTACCAGGTGTGTAATAAAACTTGAATTTTCTCGACAGATTTTCGAAAGCTCCTCAGATATCTATTTTCATGCACATCCATCCAGTGGAAGCCGAG
>Ga0136643_10015248_pt1 | contig 11551 bp, 5 predicted proteins | sample TergutLab28metaG_FD_96883 | JGI IMG/M metagenome (GOLD analysis project Ga0136643, IMG submission 96883) | Labiotermes labralis P1 segment gut microbial communities from Petit-Saut dam, French Guiana - Lab288 P1 (version 3) (version 3) | ecosystem: Host-associated > Arthropoda: Insects >...
GGGCACTTGCAACCCAGAAGAAACTGGCCTACCTGGGCTTCCATTGTCTTGATCACCCACCCTATTCTCCGGATCTGGCCCAGTCGGACTACCACCTGTTCCCTGGACTGAAAGAAAATTGAAAGGTCGCCATTTTTCATCTGACATGGAGATCATTGCTACTGCAGAGACCTGGTTGAATGGACAACCTTCTGAATTTTTTTTGAGTGGCTTGCAAAAGTTAGATCAACGGGCTAAGAAGTGTATTGAATTTCGTGGGGAGTATGTTGAATATATCCCAAGTTTGGTCACTGTAGCTTGTTTCCTTCCTGGTCGGGCTAAGGACTTATCAGCACCCCTCGTATAAAGTATGAAGTTTGCTCTTTTTGCAGCAGGTGTTGAAGTTCAGTTTTAGTTCCTTCAGGTTTTGTGATAGATTGGATGGTACAGGATCCTGAACTGTATGGTATGATGATTGAATGATGCAGGATCCTGATTTGCATGGTATGATGATTGGATGGTGCAGATCCTGAACTGTATGGTATGATGATTCTCTAAATTCACATCATCATGAAAGTAAATATGCTGTTATATTTTTTTATCTTAGATAACTACAGAGTTTTTTAAAATAATGAATGGATCTAAACATGCATGCAGGGTCTGTGGGAGTCAGTCTGCTGGTTTGGCCGAATGGGTACCTAAAAATTTAACACGTGAAAAGAGCACCATGGTTGGAGTCAATCCTGGTGAGTTGTGTGTAAGCACCTCACACAACAAGGAAATTGTAAGCCCCCAGTTTATTTTTGGAAAGCAGACTGTTAAAGTAATGGTGAGATTTGAGATTTTACAGCAGTGTTGATAGTGATTCAGGTCTTCTAGGATGTGATGTTGACACTGGGTGCGTGGTTTCTGTCATTTTGAAGGACTGTAGTTCCTTCAGAATATCAGCAATCACCAGCCCAGTGACACAACATCACATCCCAGAAGACTTGATTCCTCAGTTTTCAAAACATTTGCAGCATACCTATTGATGAGTTCATCAAACATGTCACATTAAGTCCTGTAGTGATGTCACACAGGCTAAAAATATGTATGTGTATTGATCACTATTACCTGAGTTTCGAACTTTAATAGAGACGTGAGGGTTTACATAGACTGCAAGAAATGTGTGGATGATGAACTATGATGTGGTCATCAGTGATAGATGAATGTTGCTGATCTGTACAGAATAATGAAGTTCTTTTTATTCATTTGAAGTACATTACTTGTGAGTGGCCTCCCTAACTGTTCTGCTTCAAATGCTCCCAGAAACGACAGGAGCTGGAGACTGTAGCAGAGCGACGCACAACTATCCTCACTTGGGTGGGACTAGGCCTTATGTCTGTACAGTTTGGGATACTGGCACGTCTCACCTGGTGGGAGTACTCATGGGACATCATGGAGCCTGTGACGTACTTTGTGACATACGGCACAGCAATGGCAGCGTACGCATACTATGTTGTGACAAAGCAGGTAACATGGCAGGTCATTGTGTTTTCACCTTGTTAGGTTGGAAGTGACAGGTTATGAAGCAACATCAGTTGTCAGGTCTATCAGTTTGTGTTGTTATCATTAAAGAATTAATTGTGTTTGGAACTGTTATACTGCCCAATGAAAGGCTGGTTTTGTGTATTATATTATCTTTTGGTTGTAGAAGGATTCTGGTTAGCAGTTCTGAGCAGTTTTACTTCTGCCCTGCAAAGGCACTCTATGTTACTTTGTGACTGTTCATGTCCCCAAAGGTGTGGCAGTAAGATGGCCAGCATGTATCAGTCAATATGGCTGTGTTACTTATGTCAGTAACAAGGTCAGCATATTATTTTGTAACACACTTTCGAATAAAGTGTTTTCATATATTATAGTTACTGCTTGTATGGAAAATGATTTGTTTGTGTCACGTAATGGAGTCAGGTTTAGGTGCTTTCATATGTGTGTTTGTGTGGAGTGCCTGTGTATACACTTCAGTATAGCACTAGGCAGTAAGGTTTTCTGGTGTTGAAATAAATAGTTCATTGTGGTAGGTAACTTGAGGTAACTCATATGGACTTTGACTGCTTGATTGCTAAGTCACATGTGACTCAGTTGTTTGAGTATTTAATCAAATTCAGCTGTTGCTTAGAGTATCTAAATGAAGGCAGTATTGAATGTAAAAGTGAGTAAAAGCAAAAATTTATGAATTAATTGAATTTGTCTACTCTCTCATTATTAAATGTTTCTTTTTTTAATTTGTTACTTACAAGTTTTGATGTTTGATTTATGATATATTTTCTATATTAACATTTATCATTATGTTAGGGATGTCTCTCTGTCTGTATGTGTTTTATGACCGAACTGTCACATGAATTCTTGAGGTCATTATGGTGATGCTGTCAAGCTGTTATGTTAACTGTTTGCTTGCAATGTAAACTGACTGCAGTAAAATATAAATGTGTAACTCCTGTGCCCCCTAGCAACTAGATAGTGGTTTGTTTATTAATGATATATTTTTTTAACTGCATTTGGGTTGACACCTGGTGGCAGTAGTACAGTACACATTTACACACAAACAATACATAGAACAACACAATTAACTAATTGGGAAGAGCATGGGCCGTGCCCTGTCTTTGTGAGTTATACCCTGACATTTGCCTTACAACTGAGGAAACAGCACAGAAAAACCTCAGTCAGGGTAGCCGAAGAATGCCAGCTGGCACAATGAAAACAGAATGTACAGAACAGAGCATACATAACAATAAGAATACATAAACATAACAATATTGCAGTGCAAGATGTCCGTGCATCATTGATTATCTTATAAGGGTTACCCAGCTGGAATGTAATTTTACAAAATAATAAGAATTATTGTTCCCAGAGCCTTGTAAATTTATAAGTCAGTAATCTGAATGGTTTGTAATTTTTTCTGTCTGTGACAGGAGTATCAGATGCCAGATGTGAAAGATCGCCAGCACTTGATTATCCTGCATAAACGTGCCCGAAAAGTGGGCCTTGACTTAGATCGCTACAACCAGTTGAAAGATAGTGTCTCACAAATAGAAGCAGACATCAGAAGGTTACGGGATCCCCTCCATCTGCACCTGCCACTCAGCCACCAGCCATCTGAGCGGCGCAGGACACCACTGCAACGAGCACAACAGCAGCTACAATACCTTCTGAACAAAACAAAAATGGCCTCATAATAATTAATCTCATTAGTTAGACCAAGTTATCTCTCAGTAGCCAGGACCCTGAACCGGCCAAAGTACCATAAAGCACTAAGCATAGTTGCTTAGGAAAGGTTTTTTTATGGTCTTGAGTGGTGCAGGTAGTTCTGGTTTGAATAATTTTGGGATCAGTCAGAAGGAGCTGAGAAAGCCACCCTATTTCATAGTGTTCATTTTTCTTTAGCATAAGTGCACTGCTTGCCTCACATTGCCAATATTGCACTCTGAATGTTCATAAATCAACTCTTCCATACTCTACTAACCTAATATTTTCTCAGTTTATTAGTGTCTTGTCAATAAGTGAACTCTGCCAGTTAGTTGTATCACAAAATATAATATGTAATGAAACTAAATAAGTTTATCTAACCAATTTTCAGGCAGTATTTAAAAAGAGAATGTGGTCACACATATGAAGATAGGTTGTAAACAGTTGCATTGATGGTGTGAGTGTCAGTAGTTGATCAGGGTGAGACTCAAGCAGGTTGTTACAGCTTTGTCCTTTTGAATGCTGTTTGCATTTTTGCATGTGGGGAATGCAGTGTAAGGATTATATGACCAGGGTGGTCCAAATGGAGGCCCACAGGCCACATATGACACTTGCCCCTCTTGTACTGCTTTATCAAAGGGAATGCCTTACGGTTGCAGTGAAACACTTGGTGACAGGCTTTTGAATACAGGCACAAAATAATTAGGATGTCATGTTGAAGTTTGTGAACAAACATTAACTTTAATCACAGTTTCTGTTCTGAGACAGATTATAAGTAACTCAGCACAAAATTGTGCCATTATGCCTGGGAAGAATATCTAACTCAAAACTTCATTTAGAGTACCAATTACCAGATGTTTTCATATTATTACAGCCTCACTGGTTGAGATTTAGATTTTCTGTTGTCCACAAATGCTGACACAGTTTTTGTAGGAACACACGACATGTATGGTTGGCACTGCTGTATAAAGATATAATGACAACATCAACAGGTTAACTCCATTAGTGGTTATCGTGTTCCAGACCTACTGGTGTGTATCATGGGAACCTAGCCACACACATTTTTGGATACAATGTGAAGTTAATAGGGTGACTTGGAAAGTCTGGTACCAGATGCATGCAGTCAGCAGCTGGTAACAGCTTGATAGATTAAATAAAAGAAGTATTTTATATATAAATATGATACACTGAAGTCAGTGTTGAAGCTGATTCTCTAAGTTATTGCCTAGTCATTCAGTCCAACCTCAGATTTCAGTTTATTGCATACAATTAAAGCAAGAAGTAAACACTAAGAAATGAACCATCATGTCTGTCTCTTACCAGGAATGGTTTGGAAGGGTGAAGGTATAGGATCTGTGATAAGCAAGGATTATTCTGCTTACCTGGTTAAGGTTTGTAGGTTTGGGCCTGGCTTGCTCACTAATTGGAGAGGGTGATGAGTAGTGGATCATTACTTCTCATTACTTTTCCATCTTTGGTTATTCATTTCAGTTTGCAGCTAGAGAATGGTGGTGACATTTGAAACCAGTGGTAAAATTTTATCACCAGGGGATGGGGAACTTTGTCCTGCAGTTGTTAGCGTTGGCGTCTGATTTGTAACTCACACAATCAAAACAGTGTAGCATTCGATCAGCTGCAATACGTGAAAGGTGCTGTGTGTCTGTCATGCAGTTAATAAAATTGTGATGTGTGGCCTGTGATCTTCTGTAATGTGGCCATTAATATTCAAGATATTTGATGACCCTGATGTAATAAAAGTCACAAAAATGAAGTTGCAACCTTCCCAAACATGTTAAGAGACTTGGGGTTCCTAATGAATCATTTTTCAGAATGTAACCAAACTGTTAATGGTGCTCAAAGTAAATATTCTACACACCAAAATATATGTAATATGACAGATACAAACAAGTTAGAAAATGTATGCATAGTGTAGCTGTTATGACAATCCAGGTAGTTTTCATCTTTTCTGTATGCCAGCAGAAGTGCTGCAGTTGACACGCATTTCCCATGACACTGGATTGTAGTGCCATTATTGTTATGTAGGTAAAATTGAACTTATCAGGAGCACTCATTTTCCATATTGGCACATGCACTATAAGTGATGTGAAGTTTGATCTTATTTTCGTAATTTGTATGTGGGTTAGGACCAGCACATTTACAGAGCACGTGTGAGACTGCTGATGCATACAGAACTGTGTGTGTGGGTCTTTGTGTAAAGTGGTCATGGAAGGAAGGATGATGTTCAAAGGCATGGGTGAGTGTGTCTCAGTGCTCCTGATGTGTTATTGAGCTACTGTAGAAGCTTGCATTTGCCAGCATTGTTATTGGAGTTAGGATTTTTTTTTTTTTTACTTCAAATTTGCTGTCAGAATTTTATACCTTTGTAAGATCTGAGGTTGTCATGGTGTTGAAGATAGATGTTGTGAGGCTGTGGTGTCTGGTAGGTGGGTAAACCATCATGTTGGAGAAACACACTTCCCTAGGTTAGAGACAAAAGGTTTTTTTTTGAAATGCAGATCCATTTCTTCTTAGATTTGGCACTATGGTAGCCTGTGTTGTTCCCAGTGCTTCAGAGGATAGTGATGCCTACCCAATGGCACAGCATCACATGCCAAAAGAATTTAAACTTCAGCACCGCTGCTATGGTAGGGATCCTACTTTCTAAAAACCAAACCGGGACACTTAACATTTAGCAGGTGGGGGGTGGTGGCAGGTAAGAGACAAAATTGTTAACATATTACACAAATAAAAAAGCGGGGTAATGTGTTAATATTACTGCAGTGAGATAACTCAGTTAAACAATTATGATGTACAGTTACAAGAAGTGACATAACAGCAATAACAATACTACTGAAACTCAGACATGCATTGTGGGTACTGATTTTTCTGTACACATCTGTTCCTTATCCTTTGCTGTCTTAGTGCAGGCTCTGAAATCACTAATATACACATCTTCCTCTCACTCTCCTATTCCTTCCTCTTGGCAGCTAGCTGATGCCTTTCCTACTCTGTAGATATTTTTTGTCACTGTGGGAATGTCAAAATATTCATTCGCATTGACAGAAGTGTTGTATATTTATGACTTGGAAAAACTTGGTACATTTGGCATCATAAACCAAATTTTGTGACATATGTGGGGACAGAGGTCTTTACAAACCCTTCGAACCGGGACTGTCTTGGGAAAACCAGGACAAATTAGATCTGTATGCTGTGAGAACCTCAAATCTGGCACCTTTCTCTGAAGTGTTGGTATCATCACACTAGACCTTCCCTTCATTCTCTACAAGTGTTGCATGATTTACTGGGTTGTCGCTGGCTGATTGTCTGTTGAATGTCACACCAGATGCTTGTTTTGCCATTAATTCTTTGTACTTAATGTAGTGTTCATGTTCCAGCTCAGTTTTCTATATGTTTCTATAATGTACAACTGCACTGCTCTGTTTTTAGCCTCCCATATCTTTCAGTAACGTACAGCTGTAAAGTTTCATGCCAGCCTCAGGTTACTGATGACATAATTTCATAACAAACTGTCATTCTTCATAACATTATGGGTTTCGTGTTAATATTAATAGATTTAGAGCTCAGCATACGTAATGTATGATAGTTATGTATATATGCGTTCTTTATATCCCTGAAACATATAGAAAATTGAATTAAATATATTACAACATGACACGTTAATGTCTACTTTTGTTACCCTCAGTTATGTTTTTGAGAGTGGAGTGTGTTCTTCATTCTTAGCAGCAGAGAGTGTTGTCATTTGGTGCTGTGAGTCTGGATATTGTCTGTTTCATGTTGTTGTGTTTGTGAAAACTTGTGGCATTTTTCAACATGGCAATTTGAAATAGCCCCTTCACACGCATTTCTTAATTGAGTACTCAAGTTGGGAGGCTAGAGAGAATAAACCAACAAGGAAACACACATTAATGCTCCTTTGCAGTTGCAATTCAAGATCTACAGGGTGCAGAAAAACTTCATGCCCAAACTTTGTGGGGTGTTATGGGGGACCAAAGCAAAGATAAATTGTCAATGAACTCGATGTCGGAGATGCGTCCTTGCAGCTTTACAGACCATCAAATTGGGTCTGACTAAGTTTGGACATCAAGCAAAATCACTGAAGTGCTCTGAAAAAAAAGTTGTATTTCATACCAATTTAGAGTAGGTGTTCAAATGTACGGCCACCAACCATGATACATGGCTGATGATGAGGCAGAGACTGATATGCACTCAAAAATGCCAGTTAGCTGCCTGATAGTTGCTGCTACATCAATATGGGTGATAAGGTCCTCTTCAGAATCAACTGGTGACAGGTCAATCAGGGCTTTACTGTGGCTCTATAGGAAGGAGTCCATTGGTGTAAGGTCCGGTTACCTGGGAGGCCAAGTCTTTGGCCCGCCCCGTTCAATCCAGCGATCGTTGTAAGTGGCAGTGAAGATGTTGATTCTGAAAAGGATCTCATTTCCGTTCTCCTTGAGACCGCAGCAACCATCAGGCAGCAATGTGGCAGTTTTGAGCACACATGTCGGTCTGTGCCTCGTTGGCTGTGTATCAAGGTTGGTGGCTGTACATTTGAATACTGGCTCTACATTGTTATGAAATACAACTTTTTTTCGGAATACTTCATCAGTTTTGCTTGATGTCCAACCTTAGCCAGACCCAATTTGACGGTCCTTAGTGTTGCAAGGATGCATCTCCGACATACAGTTCCTTGCAAGTAAAACTTTGTTCTTGCCCCCCCCTCACCTCACAAAGTTTCGACATGGAGTTTTTCCACGCCCTGGATAAGCACCATGTTTCGAATTTTATTGTTTCATCTTCAAGAAGAAACATCTGAAGAATACAACAGTCAGTGTCAGGTGTTACAGTAATTGTTGTACTACTCATTACAAAATGTTTTTGTAATAAAATCTGCTAAAATCATTAATGTATGTTCTTTACTATTGTGTTTCTGCCTGCAGTTTCCACCTGTTATTACATTGCAGTATCATTATTTTGGCATTATGAATAATGTAGGTTTTTTTTTTTAAGATTTAAAATGAGATACTGGAGAGTACTATTGAAACCTCCCATATTTCTTGATTGTCTTGCTGCGTTACATCAATTGAAGAATAGGTAAGTGATTATTGAACTATATCCTGAAGTCTTACCTGAACCATAGTGTCATGTTTTCACTGAATCTGCTTCCCCCCCCCCTCCACCCCCCTCCCTCTACCACATTAGTACCTGTATATTATCGCACTGGATATCAGGTGCTCATTTGTGTCACTTCTTTAACTGGAACCTTTAATTAAATTTGATTAGTAAATGGTAGTATACTTTTGTTTTCTGCCATATACATCTGTATTGCTGTGCTTCCATTCGTTGCTTTGTTTCATCGGCAACTGGCTTTCTAGTGAAACAGAGCACTGTTAATTTATATAGGGTTAAGGCAGCCCACAGTTGAAAGCTGTTATCCTGTGTGATAATGTACATGTACTTGTAAGGGGGGAAAAAATGCCAAGACTTGCCACAAACATTACGTTGTGGTTCATAAAAGATTTAAGGATATAGTTTAATAAACTTTTATGTAAGGCAGCAAGAATTGTAATATGAGGAAGTAATGAGATGTTTCATAAGTACCCTCTTGTACCTTAATTTAAATCTTAAAAGAAAAAAATTAAACCTACATTATTCATAATACCAAACTAATAATACTGCAAAGTAATAAACAGGTGGGAGCTGCATACAGTAACACAATAATATAGAACAGAATTTAATTATTTTAGCAGATTTTATTACAAAAACATTTTGTAATGTGAAGTGTAACGAGTGATTTTGGGCCACACACTGATTTTGTCACGCATCAGTTTCCCTAAAGCTGATCCATTAAAGTTTGGAACATGTAGGAGAGACGTCTGGAGTTGTAACAAAAGAAGAAATGTTAATGTGTGAGGGTCACACAGTTTAGAATGAATCAGTTTCAGAATGTACAGGATTGTCTGATTTATGTACATGTACATCACAAGTTCAAATGAGAATGATCTAAGACTGTTCTTTTATTCATTGTTAAATAATTGCCTTTGCTTAAATGGTAACTGGATCTAGTGAAAGGTTAGGTTAGGTTAGGTTAGGTGCGAAATTACAGGCGGCTGCTTATTACTCACACTGGCATTTTGGTGATGGATCATATCTTCCCACCACATGTTACTGGAAGGATTCAGGTTATGGGGAAACTTAAATGTTAAATAGCTACCCTACAACACCAATTCATTGGCCTTTTTCAGGAAATCTTAGTTCTGCTGTTGTTGACATGTTTTAGTCATGCCGTGTGGCATTTTACCCAAAGAATAAGGGGTGGGGGGCAGTTGCAATGATCGTACTGAAGAGGTGTGACATTAGACAGTAAAGTCTGTGGAATTTGTGTCCTGAAGGAGTTGAACTGCTGTTTCCAGTACCCGTGACATGTCTTCATATAAAAGGGTGCTGGTGAGGATGCTGAGTTGGTTGGTAGATAGTTACTACTGTGTCATGGAGGACTTGATTCTTCATGCTGGAACTGATTGCTTGTAAATAAATGGTTATCTGTGTACATCAAACATTATTTTCAGAAAACTCATTGCATTGTTTCCTGGTATTTTAGCAGAAAATAACTGTGTGAAAGATTGAGATCATTATGGTTTAATGTGAGAAAATGGAACTGAAATCCCCCTGCAGTACTGTTGATTTTATGTTGCAGCCCTAACTTAAACTCTGCCCCCCCCTCACAGACCTGAATATTTGAATGTGCCTCATTATGGTTTTCATTATAACTCTTTGATGGAATATTGCATTAAATTAAATTTGAATGTCTTTAGTTGTTATTAACATTGTTGAATTATAACAGTTGTTTTTAGATACTCTGGAAGAAGTTCATGCTTTCACTGTTACAGGCACTGTATTTGTTCCAGACAGAAGACAGTGAGTGTATCAAGATGTGTGTTTAAATCATTGCTATCAGCAGAAGGCCTGCAGTAAGCTGTGCATTATGAAAATATTGTAAATCTTTCTATGCTTTGTTGTTAATTACTTATAAGAGATCAAGTTTTGTCAGAAATGTATGCTCTCTGTTGTCAGTTTTACCTGCTGACTTGTCTTCATTCACTGTTAAGTGGGAATGCTGTTTTGAACAAGTCCTTAACACACATGCATACACACACACATGCACACACCCCTCTCCTCACCCCCACCCCAATTTTATTTGCCCCTCTTCCAACTTGGTAGAAAAAAAAAAAAAATTATTATTTGGTACAAAAATACTGTAGGGACATTAGCCCTCCCTGCCCCCCCCCCTCCCCCCAAGTTACGCCCATGGTTTTATCCATCAGTGTGATTAGGTCCATTATGCAGAACTTGTCTTCAGCAGCAACTAACAAACCAGTGTGAAATGAACAGAGTGAGTTTCATGTCGTATCAGTTGTGCGGTGAATACATTGAAAAATTGATTGATCAGAAGAGGGCAGATGCTGGTAAGTGTCCAGAATGCGTATAATTTTTTGAAGAAAGACGCACAGCATGGAAAAGGACATGTGCTGAAACATCACAGAAAAGATGTATTTGAAGTCAAAAGTAGGGTGGAAGTGGCGGCTGAAGTTTCTGTGTGAGCAGAGATTCAGAGAAAGTGAAGAAAAAAAAAAAAATGTTACCAGGTTTTTGAACATGTAGATGAACTAGAAAAATATAATGCGAACAGGAATTTACAAATGATGGGAGGAATGAACATATGCTAACTTGGGAATGCACATATTGTTCAATCTGTTATGCACAGTAATTTCATTTCAACTGTTTATATTTGTTGTCAGACAGTTTGGGTTGGGGTCCTGGGCACATTCTTGCTAAACATGCTACTTTATTTCAGTAAGTTAATCGGAACATCTGGTGTGGGAATTAAGACAGCTGCCAGAGAAGGGACAGACCTGCAGTGAGGGACTGAGTGGGGGCACAGTCAAAGGCAAAAGTGACTTGCTGGATTTTGGCAGCTGTTAAGTTGTCTTAGAGTTTAGGCAGGTGAAGCTTCATTTAGAAACAAACTTGAGAGCTTGTGCACCCATAAATTCAGAGGGTGGTTGTTACTAGTCGGTGTGCTCTAAAAAGAACATGAGTTGTGAATTTTTTTATGTTGTCAGTATGGTGTATTTTCTTACATTCAGTATTTTAACTGACAAAATGCACAAATTAAAATTCAATAAAACATAAAACTCTTTATTTTTTATTTTCGTTTTTCATTTATTTCGTGTTCGGTAGATCCAAAAAAGGGGGTGTAACCCTCAGGATATAGAACATGACAATATATAAGTTCATGCGTCAGTATATAAGTGTAAACAATCTTATA
>Ga0136643_10015249_pt1 | contig 11551 bp, 7 predicted proteins | sample TergutLab28metaG_FD_96883 | JGI IMG/M metagenome (GOLD analysis project Ga0136643, IMG submission 96883) | Labiotermes labralis P1 segment gut microbial communities from Petit-Saut dam, French Guiana - Lab288 P1 (version 3) (version 3) | ecosystem: Host-associated > Arthropoda: Insects >...
ATGGGTACTGGGTCTTTCCCCGGGGTAAAGTGCGGCCGGGGAGTGCTGCTGACCACTCACCCCCTTCTAGTGCTGCGGTCATGGAAGAGTAGAGTTATACCTCTTCCCTCCCTCTGGGCAACACCGGGCCTGTAACAGGATCACTTTACTTTTACCTTTTATTTTGTTGATTAAAAAGATCCATTGTGTAAAATTGTTAAATTTGTCATTACTTTTTGTGGATAGTTCGTTCTTAGGTTATTTACGAACAATATTTCAACTGATTAGGTAATGTAATATTAAATAATGTGAAGAGAATTTGAATTTGAATTGAATAAATAAGTGGTAAGTATTTGAAAGGAGGCATTCATGGTATATTTCTAGGTACTGACCTGACAATTCATCAAGAAAGTCTTGAAAATCATAAAAACTAAGTCAGGCTTGCCTGCAGGTCATTAAGTACGTATGTCCAGAATTTGAATGTTAGAATGTCAGGAATACAGAAGCCGGCTTGGTGACTAATATTATGAACTTTTGTGAGTGCGATGCTGTGTAGTTCAGTAATGTTAACCAGTTTTTGTTTGTTTTGATTCTTAGCTTCGCCATGAAGATCCTGAGCACATTTTGGTGCGTGAAAATGAAGCAGAATGGTGGGATGTTTTGGGGCAAGAAAAATCTTTTGAAATGCAAGTTCAAACTGAAAAGGACCGTGGACTTTGGGCGCAGCTGTCAGTTGTGGAAAGGAAGAAACTCTGTGAAGTAATTGGCTATGCGGAAGGAGCTATAAAGCCAGAGAAACCAAAACAGTACATTGGTAAGAATGGGAACATTTAATTTGTTTACCGAATAAATGAACACAGTGCTGTTTAACAAGGCAGATCTATATTCCACTGTACCCATGAACTAAGTATTGTGGCTGTGTATGTTATGATGAATGGATAAGTACTCAAGACACACACACACACACACACACACGCACACACAGAGAAAAAACTCTTTATTGCTGACATTATAAAGACACCCACGTTTATTTAGAATAGTATAGTATATTATAATATAGTATAGTATATTATAATTATATGGTACAGAATATTATAGTGTAGTGTATTATAGTGTAGTTCAGTATAGTGTAATATAGTATATTATCCATGGCTGTTACAGTGTAATGTGGAGGTATAAAGGTAGATTTTTTGAATATGGTTCATGTCCCAGTTCCCATTCCTTTTTATTTATTTTAGTAAATTTTGATTTCTTAAGTTGAATGTTCCCCATATTTAAAGTTTTGGGTGCCATATAGTGTGACATTTTCAAGTAGAGCAGTCTTATACTGAGCAAATAATTGATGCTTCTGCAAGGTCACTGTAAGTGTGAGGATTATCTTTTGGGTGGCAGTTATGTCTTTATTGTTTTTACCTTCCTTGTTTGTGTGCCAAATTCTGTCAAATTATAAGTCTAATAGATTGAAGTTTTGTAATAGGAACTGAATAATGTCTAGAGATACCCACGTCCTAACTGGGATATGAACTGGGAGCAGAGTGACTTCCATGGCGACTGGAAGTTTCTTGATTGCTGTAAGATTTTACAAGTTCAAATAAATGAATTTGTAATGATAGTACTCTAGTGTTTGTCTGAGTCTAGGATGAAAACAAAGACAACAATAAAAAATTAGTGACTTGAAAATAAACGAACTGGAAATTACAACAGTAATGCTCCATTGAACATATATATATTTCATGATCTGGTACCCATAATTTGCCAATATTGTGTTTGCCATAACAATCTCAAACAGTTCTTATAATAAAACCAACTAGATGCATTAATTTCTCAGATTTATTTTTGGAATAAAACTCTGCATGTTTTGGACAGTTCCTCTGTCCATCATCAGGTGTTTTTCACTGTACACACAATAATGGTATATGTCATACAGGTTTTTCTGACAGCTTGCAAGCAGGATCAGGATCCTGACATATACCATTGCTTTGTGTACAGTGAAAAACTCCTGATGATGGACAGAGGAACTGTCTGAAACATGTAGAGTTTTATTCCAAAAATAACTTTGAGAAATTAGTGCATCTATTTGGTTTTATTATAAGAATATATCACAATGCACGGTCAGAAGTCTCAAACGAATTAGGAAGCTAACAGAACAGTTCTTCTGGAAATATATAATTCAGGTCAAAAGAAGAGACTGCTTAATTGAAATGGTGAATTTATTGCATGGGGTTAGAGAATGACTGTGACTGTTAATTATATTTTTTTCCATGCATGCACTTGTATTCAATTGTTTTGTAAATCAGGAAGCGTTAGTTGAAACAGAGGAACAGTGTTATACTCTGGCACTGGATGGTGATGTGTGGTATTAAGACCACATTCTTCTGTAATGTTAGGCTGCGTTAGTGTAGAAGACAGGAACTGAAGTTTGGGGGAAACTTTTTCTATCCTGCAGATTATACATTGGTATCTCTCCGCTACTGCACCAAGAGTCTCATCCAAAAACACAGTAAGAATTAAAGGTAAAGTTCATCCTAGAACAGGCCACGAAGGCCAAAAGGGGGAGTAGATATATAGCTCTACTCTTTCCTTAACCTTGATGCTAGATGGGAGTGGGTTGTCAACGCCATGCCCCAGCCGCTTTACCCCCGGGAAAGACCCAGTACCCATTGTACTGGAGGTTGGGTGGGCCATAGGGCCAGTCTGGATGGGTGTGGAAAATCTCACCCACAATGGGATTCAATCCCCGGATCATCTGGCCCGTAAAAAATAGCTATACCGACTGAGCTATCCTGGTCCATCCAAGAACACAGTAACCTCAGGATTTATTACCATGATGTCCTGGAGTTTTATTGTTTGTGTTTGCATCCACAATCATCTATTTTCAAGCCTTGCAGTCTGTTGTAAACTGGTGTCACCCCTCATGTCATTGGCTAGCACTACCTTGTGCTGTAAACATAAGTGAACTTATACTTCCTGCTGCATGTGTAACCATATCTGTTGCCTTCTTTTCCAGAGCACAAATTCAATTTCACGCTGGCCAACTGTTCACTCAGCCTGGTGAACCACAGAAGTGAAGTACTGGTAGTGACACTAACCCAGTTTCTTGCAAGTCTGGAGACCAGACCATCTGCAGAGGCATTCAAAATTTCAGCACGAGCGGAAAGTTTTGTTGTTGAAGGAGCAAGTGTGGAAAATGACCTCATTCCCATGATTACAGCTGATAACATTCTTTCAGGTAGATTTACAGATACATTTACATAAATGAATTTCTTGGTCTAATATAAGTCCAATGACTGATAGATATGAAAAGTGCCCCAGTATGAGTAAATCTAATACAAATTACAGTTTGCTTGTACAAAATATGAAATTTATGGTTTTTTATATGTTCTTTGCACAGTGTACATGAAGTAGATCGAAGCAGGGATAGTCATGTGTCTGTATGTTTGTCTGTCCACACTTTTCAAGTTTAAAACCACTAGAAGGATTTTATGTGAATGTTTTATGAATGTAATGTTATTGAAAGCCACCTGCAACTAGTACTTTTTAATTTCCTACAATTGGCAGTAGAAATTTCTTGGTGTATACACGAACATGTGAAATAAGAGTGACACTGGCACCACCACCGAAACATGGTAACTGGTAACCAGATGATACGGTGGCCACAATAACAATCATAATAATGGTACTGATGGTAACCATGGCAATGATGGTGATTATATTAATTAAAGTAACACCTGTCTATTTCAAGAATGTATGTTTATTGAAATGCAAAGCTGTTGACATGGAATGCCTAGTCTGTGTGTAGAGAGCAGTTGTCTGGGATACGATGCTGGGTAACCTGTTACGTCCATTATCAGGGCAGAGGTTGGATAAGGCTGGCTTTTCTGAAACGTCAGTTTATATTTACCGAATTGCATATTGTCACATCCCATGAGACAGCAGTATTCTACTTAATATTATGTTGTTATTTCTATAGTAAAACCAACCAGATGCACCAGTGTCTCTCAAATTTATTTTATTTTGGAATAACACTCTACATGTTTCGGATGGTCTTTCTGTCCATCATCAGGAGTTCAAGAATGTACGTACAGCAACAGGCATTTGTCAAACAAATACAGCGTCTGCTAGCTAGCTAGCTAGCTAGCAGACAGAAATATATTACGATGCACAGCTCTATGAATGTCAAAACTGTGTTGGTAATGTTCTTCAAAGCATGGCCATTTCAGCATTCAGAATGCAAGTGTGCAAAGAATGTGTGTGTGTGTGTGTGTGGACACTGTGTGTCTTCCAAGAAAGATTGAAGGTCCCCAGTCTTGTTACAGGTTCTCACTACTTGAATGGAAGAGCAGCAATTCTGTTGTTATGATAAAAATTTACGGATGGGTTGTAAAGTATTTTATGTGCATGCTGTATACATACACAGGTGACATCAATAAAATTTTATTGCCTAACATTTATTTTACATAACATTCTAACATTCAAAGTTCTACATGGTGCGTACATTGCGTTTATGTGTTTTGTAAAGATCTCAGAACAAATAGCGTTCTTTGGTTTATACAGCATTAACGGATTGTTTCATGTAAGTGAGGTGGAGAGTTTACTGCACAGTGCGAACTGAGTCTATGTATAAAACAGACATGTTTCGTCTTTAAAGAGCCAGTCTTTATTTGACTGTATTTTGGGATTTGACATTATGTTTGTAGTTTTGTGTATAAGTACCAATGTTTCAGAGAAGTCTGGTCTCCCCATCTTAGGGGTAGAGATCTTCTCCCCTGAAGATGAAGGGTGTGTTCTTCACAAATGTTGGTGCCAATCAGCTAAACTATGCTGCACCATGTTCAGGAATACTTTGACCTTGACACTGCTGGGAGAACTACAAACTTTGTTTAAATTGTTTCTTTAAATTTTATTTAGTTGTAACATTTTTAATTACAGGCAATACATCATCAAATTTTCTTGCTGTAGATTTTGAGAAACATCCATTAAATTGTGAAGCTGACTTTGGTATTGCTGTCAGTTTAGAACCTGTGGAAGTTGTTTATCATGAGGTAAGTATGTGGGAGACAGTGCAATGCAAATTACATTCTGTTTTCACTTGTGTTTCTTTTCTGTAATGGCTGTGTTGTATCTTTTCCCCAGCATGCTGTTTCAGAAATCATCAACTTCTTCCAAACAAGGTCTATGACTCTTCAAGATGCACTGGAATTCTCTAAACAGAGGATGTCTAAAGCTAACGAAGTGGGAACAATAGTCGTTGAGAGTGCTATTGCCCGCCACAAAACCTTTGATATCAGCATGGATCTTAAAGGCCCATACTTTGTGATACCGGAGCTGGGCTCCATTCAGAAGTAAGTTTTCTAAATGCAGTGGAACTGCCACATAATGTTCCTCAATCTAATGTTCTGTCTCATTTAGTCTTCTATTTTGTAACCAAAAGTCGGTAATCTCAGCGTTAAATTTGCCCTATTGAGGGTTTCCTTCAGTGTTACAATCCATTGCTGCCCAAAGAATCTTTAAGTGGTGGCTGTAGTATTTTCATGGCATTATCCACTTGTAGCAAGAGGAAGTGTACTGCAATGAATGTGTTCAGCTGTACCTTCACTTCCCCATATGTCTTCATGATGTGCAAAGCGAAAATTTCACCTGTAATTTCAGTATTGAAAAATTTGAAATAGGATTTCTCTACTTTGTAATGGATGCCCCAGTCAGAAGATTACAATTTTCTGGGATATGATGCCTGCAGTTTGGTGGAAGGTGCAAAGGGATGTGCTGTTTCCATGATTACGTTGCCTATCAAACTGCAGCATCATAGCTCGTAAATCTTAATATGTGTTCCATGAGAAATTGAGTCTCATGTCTGGACTTGTTCCATGTAACAATTAATGCTGCTTTGGTCTGTATTGTTCTCTCAGAGGTGGCAGCATTGTGGTGGTGGATTTTGGACGAGTGGTAATAAAGACTGACTTGCAAGCCAGGAATGCAGGTCTTGAAGACGCAACACAAATGGAACTGGAAGAGAGGTTATATGATAGGCTTCACGTTGACTTATCGGATCTGCAGCTCCTGTTCTGTGATTCAGGTATTGGTAGACTTTAGTCTGTGTATTCCTTACATGAAATGCATCAGCTGAACTCATAATATGGCTATCTGCATGTTTCACTGAAAGTCTTTGGTGTTGGCGGTTCTACATCATAGGCAGTTGGGCAAATTTGATTTTAGTCCATGTTAGTTCAAAATAAATCTTAAAACATCCTTACCACTTTTAAGCAAGTAGGTCAGTATACAAAGAACCTGGTGCATGAATTTAACTACAGAAGTCATTAATATCTGCAACTTGTATTTTAAGTGGTGAGCTGATAATGATATGCAGGGAAAGATGGTTGTTGTGCATGTCACACTGCAGCTGGTTGTACTGAAGTTGGTTGTGATGTGACACTGGATGCTCAGTGCACAGCCTTAGGTACTGGATAGAATGGAATAGAGTAGAATGGAATTTATGTATTTTCCATAGATCCTTTTTAGTGCATGGATGTGGAACAAGTCATCGTGTGAATATAAGGCAGTATAATACAATACAATATGAAATACATTGTTTTTAGAGCTGTAAAAGTTTCACGTAACTTAACACAGATGAAAATACAACAAGGTATTTGTGTCAGTATATATTTAATAATGTGAACACCTTTAGTTGAAAAAGTACCTAGTGCAAAATAGTGGAGAAAGAGATAATCCTTCAGTGTTTGCTTAGATATTTTGCATAATATTATTATCATATTTATTTACTATTTTTGTTATAATTTTCATCTAATGAATGATAAGGATCTTATGTGTATTGGACCGTGCATCATTGTGATAGTTGAAGAATAAAAGACCAACTTGATGTCACTTGCTATTTTATTTCACTTCTTATGTGCCCAACATGTTTTGGACATTAATATGTCCATCATTAGGGGCTTGCGACTATTCTGTTGAATTACTTCGTTGGTCGTAATGTTCTTGGTTCAATGTGTGTTGAAGTTTCGGTGTGGTTGGGTTGGAGCTCCTGATGATGGATATATTAATGTCCGAAACATGTTGGGCACATAAGAAGTGAAATAAAATAGCATGTGACATCAAGAGTGATAAGGAATTCATTTATAAGAAATGTTTTAAAACACTTTTAAATGTTCTTGGATTATTGGAAAATTTTTCAGTGTTGAAATGAAGACTATTAAAAATCTTAATACCTGAACAGTACCAGAGAATTTAATGCGGTAATTGACAGAGGAGTATTTAAATGTCTGAGCAGTTTGGATGTGCATGAACTATGTGAAGACTTAGCGGCTATCCTAGATCTCGATGCACTTCACTTAAAATGTGCGCAGTTGTTTGCTGAATGCTATAGGCATTTCTAGGATGATGTGTGAGTTATGAGAATGTGGAAAATGAGAAGTTTATGCTTTTTTGGTTGTTTTAACCATATTTTATTCTTACTGATTGAAAACTCAGTTGTTGAAATGACCTGCCAGTAAGTGGTGAGATTTAAAAGCCTGGTTTGCAGAAAGTTAATTTGAAGTTGCAATTTTGTGTTAAAGGCAGTGGTTATTTTTAAGGTGAAGAATGGAGGGATGCCAGGAAACTGCAGGACACAGATTATCACTTGGTTCCAAAGATTCGGTGTCAGGTTGTGTTTTCTAATAGTGTAAAGCCTGACTATAGGCAGCTACCTCGGTAAGTTCACAACAGAATTAAATCATAATGGCAAGATGTAGACATTCAAAGTTTTCTATGTATACGTGTAACAGGACAGTTCCTAAATTAAATTTTTCGTTTGTAATTTCTATTTACAGGCACAAACTGAACATTTCAATTTCAAGTTTGAAGTTGAATTTGTCAGACCGTAAAATTGGAATGGTATTGGATTTCCTGGATAACCTACCATTGCCTTCACCCAATACGCTCCGAGTGTCTGAAGTGGATTCTGTGCTAGAAAGAGAGGTTGCTGAAGATAAGAACATGGCAAGACTTCTAGGCAGTGATAAGATCTTACCTGAGTTTGGCAGCAGTCAGCTTCTGCGGGTCAAGAGGACTGTTGTAAAAGCTGAGATGTCTCAATGCGACCAAAAGTCTGAGTGTTTCGACAAGGCAGCAGCCAAGGTGGTGATGCTCGAGGTGGAGAAGTTAGTACTGTTGCATGTAACTACTGAATGAATAATGAGAGAGAACATGCAAATGGTTTTGCTATACTGCAGCTGTCAATGCTCTTGGTTTAATTTTATTGCACATATGAGTCTGTTGCTGCAAAACAAACCACATTGCAAGCAGTCGGAAATTGTCTTTCCTTTTATGCTTATAAATTCTTAATGCTTAGGAACACGGTATCTAGTAAAATGCTATTAGACTGTAATAATGCCACTTGTATGTACACATTTTGTTGGGTTTTACTCATGCTGACAAAGTTTACCCTACAACAAGCCACAAAAGCCCAGAGGGGGAGTTTAGGTATAGCTGTACTCATTTTTCTTTAACCTTGGTGCTAGTTGGGGGTGGGTGGTCAATGCCACACTCCAGCTGCTTTGACCCTAGAAAAGAGATCTGGTACAAACTGTACATGTTTCTCGGTGGGCCTGAGGGTCAGCCTGGACAAGTGCAAAAGATCTCGCCTCCATCGAGATTCGATCTCTGGACTGTCCAGCCCTTGGTAAGTCTCTATACCAGCTACGCTATCCCAGCTTTACTCATACTGATAGTATATTTACTCATGATGGTGGTGTATTTGTGTTTTTTCCCCTTCAGATGGCATAACATTCTTATGTCAAATTCTTCATGTGTTGAAGGTTACATTCATGGTATTTGAGCCTAATGTCAGAACCAGAGCCATCTGAAATCAGTGCTTACCTACACACTTACTGACAGTCAGATTTTGCCCCAAACTTGCCAATGTCTTCAGCTTATGTGATTGAGCCATGCTGGGCTTAAACCCCAGATGACCATCAAACCAAAATTCCTCTCCCTAAAGGCCAGAAGTCGATAGTTTGAGTGTACAAGGGCTCTCAGCCAAAATGGGTTGAGTGTTAGCACAAGCAAAATCCCTGTTATAGCCAAGCAGAGTGTCTTGTGTGTACAAATGGCTGAACACGCAGGATGCAGACTTATGCTTTGTGCCAATGTCTGTCCTTAATTAGCTTCTCGTTTGACTGGTTTTTGGTTGGATACTTACCAAGTAACAAACTAATGTTTATCAGTACTAAAAAGTATGTAAAATCTAAGATGTGAATTTTAAATTGCTGTATATTATATAGCATTTTTTTTCATAGTGAACAGTTTTTAGTGACTGTCAGTGATGGGAATATTTTTTTTTAATGAACCTTATTGAGTACCTCTTCACCTTTGCAAGTGAAGGTGAAGACTGGTTCAGTTTCCGAAACATTGCTTCATTTTCAGAAAGTGTGAGAAACTCATCAACCCTAACTGTAATGTACAATCATGTGAATGTTTTAGAATCAACCTATAATAATTATTATTTAAAAATGTTCGTTGATATTTTTCAGGAGTTGCGTATTGTCGGATCACAGTGATGAAGAATATGAACTTTGGGCTCGCACTGTAGATCTTCCTGGATTTGATGATAACGTCTCGCCACACAACGTTATTACCATGCTGTTGAGAATAGTTGTTGGCGAGGTAGGAAACTGTTTCTTTCTTTGAACATGAATGTGGAAATTGATTTGTATTTTTACTTTTGTGACTGTGCATAAGTTGGCATTGAAAATGTTATATTCCATTTTCTCCCACAACTTTGCATCTTGTACAAATATGAAACATATTTTTTTCTTTTCAGTTGAAAGAAAATAACTGAGGGTGAAATTTGAGTGTTTTGTGATGATGACTAGGAAGATTGTTGTCTTTTATATCTGAGACTGTGTAGCCTGGTAGATTGTTACCAAAGTTTTAGAGGAACTTGCTGTGTCCATCAGGTTAGATGGTAACATCAATTACATCTGCCCTGATGATAGAGAGAGCAGGTTCTTCTGAAGTGTCTGTACACATTTATTAGACTATATGATGTCACATCCCAGGAGACAGTAATTAATCTTCATGTAATAGGTGTGTTTCAAAATAATAAATCTTTTGTTGATAAACACTGAAGTGCAATTTGTTTTGAGACGAATCTGTGTTGAGGTCCTCACAGTTCTGATGCTGACTGATATTGATTGGTAGTCCTGTTGCCAATTTACCTCGTTTGCAGTGTGGCAAAGCTGTATAAAATCTCAATACATATTTATATTACTTATTGTTTGTTTATGATGCTGCCAGTGTCACAGCCTAGGTACCATTGAATGGTAATTTGGAAAGCACTTGGAAGGAAGCGGTGATGGCCTGATTTGAGGTTGCAATTGCCTGAAGAGACTGAAGAAAACCATGGAAAGTTGTTGTAGTAGCTGATATAAGAGCTGAGATTGTAACCAGGAATTTACCAAATATTATGTGGGAATGCTACGAACATAGTCACAGTGTTTGATACGTAGATGTGAATTGGAAGGTAACATTAAGGCAGATCTTGGATAATAAATTTTGAAGCTACAAACTGTATTGAAGTGACTCGGATGATGGTCTGATGTCAAGCTCACATGAACGTAAGGATAAACTATGGACATTTTTATTGTCAAAATTATATATTGAAGGAAAACAGAGTGTAATGTTGATGTTTCTGTGCAGGTGGTACTTCAGCTGGCTCGATCCAACAACAGGGTGGACAAACCATACTTGATGTTGCAAGTGAGTAAGATTTGCTGGGACACTGCCCTCATGCAGTATGGTCCGGCTGTACAAGCGAGCGTAGGAGGGATATATCTTATAGACAAGTTACACACTGGCTGCTCTGGGGAGTATCTGGAGCTAATATCCACTGACAGTACAGAAGATATGGTAACTGTTCTGTATAGAAAGGTGAGAACTGAGAGTGACTGGATGCATCCTACACCAGTTTGAAAGAATTTGAAACTGTGCTAATATTTATGTGGGTTTTGGAAAGATACAAAAGAAAATTCTAAGCCTGTTCATGAATCATTATGCAATTGAATGCTTTATTTTACATGTGCAGGAAGTAGTAGACTTTAAATCCTTTGAAGACTTTTTTATGTGTCACTTTATTCTCTTGCAGCTTGATTTAAATGCTATATTACTTTTATACCCAGTTTGACATATGCTGATAAATAAAATACATGTCTTTATCAAAGAGGGTGATGTAAAGAGGCTTCGATTTGTTATGTGTAGATCGCAAGATGAAATAATAACATTTATTTATATATGATCTAAATTAATATTTGAAAGTTTGGCCCATAAAGTAGGTATACATATGTGTTTCTTTTTTCTTTAGCTACTAATCTGTGTTTCAGATCTTGTTTTGTATATAACTTAAATACATGAATGTACCAATCTTTATGTGTTATGCTGTGATGTAGTAAATTATTTTTTGTCCAGTAAGTATTGTATCTTTTAATTGGTGTTTTTGTGTTATTATTTGTTTTATCACAGCAATTTGTGTTGTGTTAAATCTTCAAATATAGTACTAGACCTAGTAACTAAACTTGCTATA
>Ga0136643_10015250_pt1 | contig 11551 bp, 7 predicted proteins | sample TergutLab28metaG_FD_96883 | JGI IMG/M metagenome (GOLD analysis project Ga0136643, IMG submission 96883) | Labiotermes labralis P1 segment gut microbial communities from Petit-Saut dam, French Guiana - Lab288 P1 (version 3) (version 3) | ecosystem: Host-associated > Arthropoda: Insects >...
CGTAACACCAACACACATCGAACCAGAACAATACAACCCATGAAATAACTCAACAAATAAGTCGCAAGCTCCTGAGGATGGATGTATTAACATCCGAAACATGTTGAGCATTAAATAATGAAAGAAAAAGCAAGTGACATCAAGTTGGTCTCTCTTTATTCAATAACCCAAGAGGTTTCAGAGTAAATTCGAAACGTCCTTTAATTGTCCTTCTCAGCCACGACCTCCCCTGTTATTCGTAGGAAACAAGTGCTCATATGCCACGCACAGTGTCGGGAGGCGAAAATGCACGTAAAAAATGTTGAAAGATAATTGGAAATATCGTTTATAAATGTCGTACACCAACTTTGTTTCGTTCAGTACAAAAAGAAGGGCGCGCCAGCTAACCCAGATATTCAGCATCGCACACTAGACCAGATTCTTAACCATTTTCATTAGCCTGCGATTCTCACAACCTGTCCGTCTAATTTAGACCCATTTCAATATCATATGCCTGTCTCCATCTCGGTCTCCCTAGTATCCCAATTCAGAGGAGACTTTCGCACAAAATTTTGCGTTCATATCTTGTCTGTTCCATCCTATCCTTGCCGGAATGTGGCCACGAAGTGAACTGACGCTATAAATGGAAGATAATATTAAAACCGAATATAAAGGAAACGTTTGCGATGAGTTGGATTAATTTTACTGACTATCTTGAAATCAGGTATCCTAATATTTAATTACATTCACTAGCAGTTCAATATTTACCTAGTGCTCCGGCTTCTGTTGCGACAATGGGGACGGAAAATCGGATGTAATAACAGGAAAAAATGAACTTCTGGTTTATGTTTGGTGAATAAGACACAATTTCAGCTCCCGTGGTTCAGCTTAAGTTATTGTGGCAATTAGTACACTTAACCAAACAAGTCTGATACTTGGTACCAATTTCTGCATATGGCTACCAATCACAGCAGTTCATTTGACATGATCAAAATATGGAAATAATGTTAAATCTCACAACAAAAAGAGGTGAGGACATTAACCGCGATGACGATGTTATTTTATAAACAACCAACCGCCAAACCCTTTTATAAATGTCATTAATCTCCTAGTGCAAAGAATCTGTGATTTGTCGAAACGTTTTCCTCATACGCGGAGTACCAATCTTGGCCAAAATGCCCATCCCCCGTAATGCCTTCATGGCGTGGTGTTTAATTACGCACAGGGATACTTTATCTTTACTTTTAAATATAAATTTTATATGAAACACGTTCTTAGAATTTAACCAAGGACCGACACAGTAATACCGTGAGCTCGTGAAACTGAACTGAATCCCGTCTCTTCGCAACAGCCTCGGTTCCGTACGATCCACAACTGCATTATAATTATTACAACTGAAAGCCCCAATTAGTTATTTAATTCCCGCCGATCCCCTCGCCTTCTGCAAGCCTCGCTTTCCGCATAATAATGCACACAAATAAGGAACTCCCCCCCCCCACACACACACAAATACACACAAAATATTCTCAGAGTACAACCAACAAGATGCGAGTTTTCTCAATTTATTTATTTCTGTAAGACGCTGTATATGTTTCAGACGGTTTTTCCGTCCATCATCAGGAGCTCAAAACTGCACATACAGTGTCAGACCGTTACTGCTACCTGCTACTAGTCTGGACGGAATGGAACATTTCATCCAGACTAGCAGCAGGTAGCAGTAACGGTCTGACAAATGCCTGAAGCTGTATGTGCAGTTTTGAGCTCCTGATGATGGACGGAAAAACCGTCGGAAACATGTAGAGCGTCTAACAGAAATAAATAAATTGAGAAAACTCGCATCTTGTTGGTTTTACCCTGAGAATATATTAGCGATGCACGGAACTGTGAATGTTAAACACACACAAAATTCTGCACTTATTCAACTGTCGCCTGTAAATAAGCAGACAATCCTTACAACAGACAGGTTTTCCATACGCCTATCTCTTTTTCGATATTGTAGCACAAAAAAATGACAGGGGCCTAATTTGCATAAGGCAGTAAGCTGTCAATTCGAGACTGCTATTTTACTGTTGTCAAAAAAAAATTTTTGTTCTCGTCAAATGATAAATCACCCTACTCCCTGTACCTTACTTCTACAAGATAGAAGAAACCTCTCTCCTTGCTTCAAATGAAATAATGTAACTGGAAATTTGCCAATTCATTCGCATATCTGAAAGACAGAACAGAATCTGAAGAGACTTCGTCGCATCAACAACAAGCAACAATGAATGTAAATTAATTTTCTATCTGCAACTCCAATTTACGCCCACAGCCAATTCATTGTAATGGCTACGAGATGAAACAAATAAACAAGCAAATTGTCACTTCAGACCACTGAATCTGAAACAGTAATATTGTTTCCACCCTTACTTCCGTGAAAACTAAACCGCATTTTCAAACGATCTGAACTGAAGTTTCGTTATTCGATATCGTTACCCTGTTTATTATAGTACCGTATTTCTCTCTACAATGAACATCGTAATTACAGAGACAAATGAATGTGTTTAACTACGTTTATAATCAATCAGTAGCTTTCTTTGTGGTTACGGCATGGTATGCAAAATGAAGTGCCGCCCATCCGCCACGTGTTTACGTTTTGTACCTTCTACGCCGTTACCCCCCAAAGTATTTCTTCCCTTGATGAACTAACCAAAACGGTATACGCATCCCCCATCCCCTCCCCTCAAGCTTCCCATGTGTCAGGTAACATTCTTCTTACAGGTGAAGGGTTCAAAATGTGGAGCTCCTCTACGTTAAAGTTTCTGCCTCAACTCCTTCTTTAACCGGGGTACACGGCAGCACAGTTGTTTGAGACCATCCGTTATAAGCCGCTAGGTAGCGGATTCGATTCCCGATGTGTCAAGGAAATTTTGTTTTGACTTAATCATTGCGGCAGCACTGTGGTCCTGGGGTGGACTCCGCCCCTGACTGAAATGAGACTCACAAGTATCTGCTTGGAGTCAAAGGCAGTGGGTAGCGTAGTGCTGGCAACCTTACGGCATGGTATTACGTATTTATATTACCTTCGTCAAGTTTAAACTTTTGTTTGCTTTCAGAAACTTCCATTCTCTATTTTTACACGACCAATGTCACAAAATGTCACAAAAATTTGAGGTAATTTGTCAAAAATCGTTACGGTTATATTCCTTATGTATCTTTAATCCAGCATGTCACAGACGGAGAAAATTGTTCAGGTCGGAATCGATTAAACTTATTTTCCCTTGATTGTTAAGAAACAAATGAATTTTTTCTGCTATGTGGTGAATAGCATTTTTTTTGGGGGGGGGCGCATTTTTTATGTACAAACATAAGGTTATTTTTAAAAGACTGGTACGTAAAGTCTTGAATGACCCGTGAATCAAAATAAGCTCTGAAGTTGTGAATGTGCACGTTGTCACTTTAGTTGTTAAGAAAGGCAACCAGTTCACATTCTCCCGTCTGTCTGCCTACAATACAGCAGTCATCATTGCTGTGTGCTTGTATTTGCGATTTTCCCACAATCAATTCGATGGTAACAAAATCTGCTTGCGAAATCTTTGCATGTCTAAAGTTACTTGCAGTGACGTCAATACCGTGATAACGTGCGTGACAGTCTCAGTTTGGATTTACGTGTAATTTACACTCTATAACTTTTCGTACACAGTTCCGATACCGAATTGCATGACAACCGGACAAATTGTTTAGTCGCCGATGTCAGTTCAAGGCAATGCAGTGGACGTGGTCTCCGAACACAGAGACATTTTGCTTCGTAAAAAAAAGGGACCAAAACTTGGAAAGGAAACGTTTCTTTCCACGAGTATGGAAATGTTTTCTCGGTTAAAATAATGTTAAAATCTTAAGTTGAGAGAGAAGTGAAGACATAGAAAGGAACATTTTGTGAAGGATGGTATTTCATCGACACCCACACACTGTGTTACTTCCAAGAAGAGTTTTAGCTCCGGTTACTTCGTCAGAGGAAATGGGAGAAGAAGACAGAGTCCGAAATACCGTAGTGATAGGAAGCGAACGTCGGAGGAGATAAATTGTAAATAACTTCTAAATAATACGCATAATTATCGACAATACTGAGCCACTAACAATCCGGTTATCACATTTAGTCGTCTAAAATTAGGATCTTCTCCTTTAAAGTTAGATACACATTTACGAAAATGTTTCGTTTAAATTTCAAGCCACCCACTGACTTTGATCAAAGGAGTCTATCGGAACGTGTAGTGAGATTAACAGTTTTTGGAAGTAGGATAATACAGCAGGTTTATATTCAAGTTTACTTTCCTAATAACAATAAAAAAACAATTTTTCGTACAGATTAAGTACTTTAACGTACCAAATAACAAATGAGAGTGCCTGGACGTTTTTCAAAAAGCATACTGCGCGATATAAGGGCCGAGTTAGAAATGATTTCATTTACTTAACAGCCAAATCAGCAGATGACTGCCTGGTTATATACACAAGCAAAGCAAAATAACCACCTGAAAACTTCTGACATAAACTACGAAGAATTTTCGAAATGTATGATGTGAGGACGCTGAAATCTGTGACAGAAAAGGGATGATAAATATAAGAAAGAGACTTATTTAAATTATGTAAACTAAAACTTATATCAGGAAAATGAGATAAAATAACACTAGCATCGGTACGCCCAGACAAAATGCAGCATTAAGAACCCTTTCGTTGCGTTATTTAAGCACAAAATAGCAAGGGAATTACGAATTGTAGCAGTTTTGATTTCGGTGTAGTATGCTAGATTACTTCGTGAAGACTAAATGGTCAGGAAAATTACGTAATATTGCTTAAAAGAACAAATAAAAACTGCGTTTCCAGATAATAAAATTATTGCTCAATATTTTTAAAGTTAATCTTAGGCGAAAACAATATTTTCAAATGAACAAATTAAAGACATTTAAAGCTCTAGTTACGGTCCGAGTAGCGTAGTCGGTATAGCGACTGGCTACGGTCTGGACGGTCCGGGGATCGAATCCCGGTGGGGGGGCGAGATTTTTCGCACCTGTCCAGACCGGCTCTGGGGCTCACCCAGCCTCCTGTAAAATGGGTACCGGTTCTTCCCCGGGGATAGATGTGGCCTGGGCTTGGGGTTGATACCCCACCCCCATCTAGTGTCGAGGTCCTAGAAAGAGTAGAGCTATACCTCTACTCGCCCTGAGGGCCTTCGTGGCCTGTAAAAAGTGTGAAACCTACCTTAAAGCTCTAGTTTCAATGCAGCTACCCTATAGTTAGATCAAAACAAAACTGCGCTTGAAAACTGCAAATGAATGATAAAGGAAGATGATGTTTACGATAGCGATAAAGATAATAATGATAATAAAAATAATAATACAAACAATTATATAAATTCAAGTGTTTTGCTTTTACTATGTTTGCAAAGACCCTTACTTTCAAGAGCGTGGCTAGCAGAATAGTAACATCTGATAAACATGTGGCACTGGAAGCACTATCTAGATTCTGCTTTTACCCTATCGTATAAACACAATGGCCGCTCGTTTTACAATGGACGGTATACATCTACGCGGAAGACAAGCGACATGCCTAAGGACGCCCTCTTAATGCCACACCAAGCCTACACATGTTTATCCTTCTTCTTGCATGCATTTTCTTTGAGCTGATGCTAGTGAGATTGTATAAAATCAGATTTAAATCTCCTTTCTTCAGGCGGATCTTGCCTACGTCATATTAGGTTTTACGAAGGGTATCAACTGTCTGCCAAACCTTACTTGTGTCAACGGAAACAAAAGAAACAGAGCAGGTTCAAAGTTTAAATTGTTTTTATATTTACTTTGCAAAATTCATTGAACTTAAGTAAGTCGGATATTAGAAAAGTTTCGGTTGTTTATTACGCCCAGGTCTAGGAGTTTCTAATAATATTTTTAAGAACGTGACGTGTACTTACTCCGAGATAGTCGAACTCAGGGAAATGTTTTCCAGTTTCTTAGTTGATGGGAAGTCTTATTAAATAATACCTAGGGAGGGTTTTGTAAAGTTGATTTGATTAATAAAGTTAAATTAAATTCGATTGAATTATCCTCGTGTATACAACAAGCACACTTCAGGAACTAACATCAAATGCTATTTTCAATTAATTTAAAAATAAATAACTTGAGTTCTGGTAGTAAACACTTCCATACCCCGACAGATTCTTTCAACATTTATAACTTGACCTTTCTATTTCCGTGGTTATGCGACGAGGGTTTTGACTACAGCACATGCTTACACTTTCCGTGCATATACGCCCATCGAAGCATCACCATCATCATTATCATCATCGGCACCTCAGCCCTGGGTGGGCCTTGGTCTTCTCAAACAAATGTCGCCAGCGAACTCTATCCTGGGCAGCAGCCGTCCAATTTCTACAATCAGTTTTCCTTACGTCTTCCTCTATCCATCTTGATTTCCATCGAAACACACATCGCTCAGTACTTTAGGCCAAGCAATTAGCTACAACCTTAGGAAGGCGAGAATTCTGGACCGTTTATAGCACATGTGTTACTTTACGGCGACATTTCATGAGCCACTTAATCAAGCCCCATAACCTTGCAAATTGTGGCCGTAGGACATTCTTCATCACAGACGTCTGACGTCTAACCTATCCTACGTTTCCACTTCGGGCAGTACCTATGGGCTTAGGGGATGTGACGGTGTAAATATAATCTTTTCAGAAATATCGAACTTCTTAAACAGAAAGCAAACAGTGTCTAACACCAAACACTTAATCTTCAAATTAGAAATTTTTGAACGCGTATAAGAATTCTCCGCTGAGAATTAGCGAAAATCCGACGCCAAGAACCTTGGAGATCGTAGGCTGTCTTTGTTGGCTAGGGTCATAAAGGTTCATAGATCAATAATTTCTTAATTCCTCATTGAGGAATGTACCTCCTAATGAGTAATACTTAATTTCCTGTCCCCCTTTTTTCCAGCTACAAAAACCACATATGTATTTAAATTTCCCAATTTATGTTCTTCAATTCTGTGATGCTCTCCCGGGAACTAACCCCAGTAAATTTTGACGTTTTGTTGACCGTGCATCTCAGTATATTTATCTTGGTATTTAACCAACTTGATGCACAAAATTTGTTTCACAATAAGTTTTATTTCTTGCCTCTACATGTTTCGAGCACGTGTGCTCATCATCAGGAGGTCAAAATTGCATTACACAGCCTCTGGTATCATCATACCTATAGGTGTGATGATACCAGAGGCAATTTTGACCTCCAGATGATGAGCACATGTGCTCGAAACATATAGAGGCAAGAAACAAATCAAGTTGGTTAAATACCGAGATAAATAACCCCAGTAAAGGTCAGTCACACAGCCACGCCTTCTTACAGGCGTATACAAATCCGTACTCCTCTTTTAAAATGAGATATTTATATTCTTTCCCCACAAAAACATTTGCTATGTTGTAAGAGCCCCTATTGTTTCATGGCCTCCACATTGTCCAGGCTTCACGATCACACTCAGACACGCCACATTCGGTAGGACCCCTTCGGACGGGTGATCAGGTCTCTATCTGACAATACGCAACACTTCCATGCCCCCGGCGGAATTCGAAGCCACAATCCTTGCAAGTGACAGGCCGAAGACCCATGCCTTAGATCGTGCAAACGCTGGGATCGGCCCACACAAATAAATACAACACACGAACGTTAATTATATTTACAACCATGTTATATCTTTACGTGTTCGTGTGTATTTGCCACACGTGACGTCACCAGTCCCAGTTACTGAGCTGCAAAGTGCCTACCATTAAATATTCATCGTTTCCACTTTGGGCCTCTAAGAGGGAGAATTCTGCTCTTCAGCGAAGATTACCTGTATTGGTATTTTGACATTCTGGCGGCGTGTAAAATCCAGCTGGCTTAGACGAGATAGGTTAATCAAGGGTTCGCTGGGTGCAGGTTCAAATTCCGCCTTGGGCATCGTTAGCTGTAATACCTTAGTATTTGCAGCGCTGTGTCCCTTTTACCTGTCGCGGGATATTGACTACAACAGATATGTACATCACTTGACACAAAAGGCCGGAACGTAATTATGTGTAATTCAATAACGTTTAATGCACTTAGCGTGTTTTACCAGATAATCATGTTTATCAAATACTAAATACAAGCTCTTACGGGGAGTAAATCAAACACTCAAACAGTACAACACAACACTGCAAACCCAATACAATTGCGTCAAGAGATCACAGTGGGAAATTAAGGATATCAATATCCTCTAGTAAGTTTGAGATATTTTCTCAAATATCTCGATTTAAATACAAGAAGGAACATGAGATTTTGCACAACAAAAGGATCGGAAAAACAAATATGTTATGCTCGTGACACGTCCCATCAAAAGCCGCTGCACGCGTCTGTGTGTTTCAGTTACATCTTCCAATTACACTGAAGAACGTTGTGGCAATATAGGTGGCACTGATCTCTAATATATTGAAAAAGGCGGTTTGACTCTTTATCTTCCGACAGGCTGTCCTAACCGAAATCCTTTCGTGTATTTATGCAACCACTTCCAGAAATATGTGTTAAGAATTTTTAACATTAAATTCCAAGAGTGAATACACACATTTTTTGCTGAATCATTAATAAACATTGAATTTTTCATAAAATGCACGTAATTTTTATTCAGTAAGTAAGCACAATTACTTCCCAGCACAGCACTGATTTGTCTCGGTAATGGAGACCGACCGTTTGCTGTTGGAGGTAGGAAATGAGTATATATATAGTGTAAGTTGTAAAAAGTCTGTTTTCAAAGGGCTAAAATTAACATCCTTTATGCTTGATCTTTCTCAAAACACTTTATTTTTATACAAATACAACAGAAACCATTTTCCGTATTCAAACACTCAATTTTATTCATTTTTCTCCGCAATGCATTTATGTATCGTATGAAGCTGAATTCAAACAACGATAATTTCCTACAACAGAATTACCGTTTGTTCTGTATAATGGAGACAGCACGTTTACCGTGAGCTAGGGGCTGAATTTGTGCATATAACCCTTAGGAATATTATGAAACAAAGTATTACGTAAATCCGAAGCTTCACTCATCCGTTCAGAAATACACCCCGATAAAAAAAAATCTAAGCAGTAACGTTTTAGTTCCAGTAAACGTAGTTGAATCCAGAATATACACGCATGTTGTCTGCTGTTGTTTCCATGTCACAATTTTTTTGAAAAAGCTGAAGTGAGGATACCAATTAGAAAATGTAGGCGTAGATTGGAGAGTGATATTAGATGGATCTTGAAAAAGTGAGATGGAATCTTGTAGACTGAATTCATGGCTCCTTTTAGGGACAAGTGACGGTGACGGGCTGTTGCCAACATTACAAAAAAAATGTTCTTTAAAAATGGGAAATTTTTCACGAGTAGATATCCGAATGTTGTCTATTCGAAGAATATTCCGCTTCATTGTGTTCTTTTGGAACGCTGTCCGTCGAAATTACCTGCACATCGCGTATTAAATTCTGCATGGTTTTAAAATATTAGAATTTTTTGTAACCTTTTGGTTAATATTTCTATAATTCGTTACGGAATAACATATTGTGACGTAATATTTAAATCCATTCATTACAGGCGACGCGTGTCACCCGTATGAACCATTCAGATGTCCTGGTGATGGAATCTGCATCTCCATCCAGTACCTGTGCGACGGGGCGCCGGATTGTCCAGATGGTTACGACGAAGATTCTCGACTTTGCACAGCAGGTAAGTATGGATTTTGTCACTTTGTGTGTTTTGTTAAACTTTATCAGATAATGAGCCATTGCACACTTCTAATATTAATTTCTTTTTTTAGCTTATGTACACTACAGCTTTCTTTTGTATAAAAGAGGCTTGAGTTTAAAATATTGTAGCCATTTTCAGGCACGTTTGTTTGGCAACAATTCTTATCCGTTCACCTTGGCACCTTAAAAATGTAATCGACAAAAACAGCTGGAAATAATCGTTTAAATTTCATGAGTGTAATATTAACAATGTTCCCAACACGGCAGTATCGATCAAATTTCTCTTTTCTTTCCACGACCGTCATTTATACGTATTTTTGTTGCATGTAAGCCCTATCGTGCCGCCAAACTATTATGGCGGAAAGCTGCTGAATAATTGACTATCACAATCGATAACTGGGCATGTGATATTTTGCCACGCGTGTGGAACGCACGAAGAAACGAAAGTATACTCGATACCACGTCAGAGAAGAGGAAAAGCAAGGAAGTACCTACGTCATTAATTCGTTTCTTGCCGAAAATCGATAATCGATCCGACGTTCTAAGAATCCTGTCGGCACACTGAATGAATGTAATGGTAACTTATTAGTAAATACTGTATGATGGGTATATCGGGATAATTCGTTATTTTGAGTTAGTAATGTAATTTTAAACGCTGCTTCTGCATCAGTAATAAATATTAAAACTTTTTTACTTTGTTATGAAATTCTGATCTACTTGCAGCTCAGATTTCAGGTCTGTCACTCCACAACACACGAGATAATACGCAGTTCTTAAACATGAAGCTATCCCATTACAGGCCCGGATAGGGCCCTAGAGATTTGGAGGTTGAGGCTCCCAGAATTTATATAAAATGGGCACATGAATATGGCAAGGTTGTCCAGCTTACGCACCGGCTGTCTTTAGCCCCCAGGAGATATCCCTGTAACTCACTTCTGTCAGACGCTGAGTCGACCCCAGGTTTGTATGGGGGCCGAAAGAATTAAGTCAAAGAAAAATCTCAATAATCTCACCGGGAACGGAACCCGCTGCTTTCCGGCTTGTACAACAGTGTCTCAACCAAGTGTGCCACCGAATACCCCGTCTTTCTTTAACACATTACATATATTGTCAGTTTCTAAGTTAGCGATTATGAAATCTTGGTCATATAAAAGATTATGTAATCACATTATAAGCAATCCTGAGAGCCAATAGAAATTTATTCATTACTGTAAAATACAAGTTTATGATGTAGTATTTTAAACATATTACCCTGTAACGTCATTCTTATGGCATACCATCTACAAATAGAAGTCCGAATGTATCTGGGCTTGTTTTGGAAATGTCACAACTCACTGACATCACAAAAACAATTAAATATTTTAGGCTGCGATTAATTTCTTCCTCAAGTACACTTTATTTTATAAACATGTCTGGTGCTAAAGTTGAAACCATGTCCTCATTAGCAAGCAAACTCTTGCTCTTTAAACATAAATACTCGTACCAACTCAGCGAATAATAAGTCAGAATTAATGAACGCGAGTAACATTTTCATAACCGTAAACAAAAACTCTTTTCAGCAAAAACAGTATCATCAAAAACAACGAAAGACTTGTTCATTATGGAAGAAGTATGATAATTATGATGATTATTGCTATTATTGTGGTACGCGGTGGCGCAGCTGGTTAAGGCACTGTGCTTACTTACTTACTTACTTACTTACTTACTTACTCCATGGTGCAGAGTCCTTCTTGAGAAGCTAACTGGTTTGCAGCTAGTCAAGAAATTCCCCGCATTTCACGGAATCCGAAGGTTCATTAC
>Ga0136643_10015252_pt1 | contig 11551 bp, 8 predicted proteins | sample TergutLab28metaG_FD_96883 | JGI IMG/M metagenome (GOLD analysis project Ga0136643, IMG submission 96883) | Labiotermes labralis P1 segment gut microbial communities from Petit-Saut dam, French Guiana - Lab288 P1 (version 3) (version 3) | ecosystem: Host-associated > Arthropoda: Insects >...
GCTGCTGACCACTCACCCCCTTCTAGTGCCGCGGTCATGGAACAGTAGAGCTATACCTCTACCCACCCTCTGGGCCACACCGGGCCTGTAACGGGATCACTTTACCTTATTTTATTAAATTAATACAAGCGCCCGCTTTCTCTAGCTGTGTGTGTGTGTGTGTGTGTGATACACATAACGCCTATTTTTCACTAAGGGCTGATCCATCTTTCGAAGTTTGCCCTTTCGCCACATTGTTCGAAATTAAAAACTACAAGGGCTTCGTGTGTCCTCTAATGTCTTAACATTCGTACCTAGTTTCGTGAAAATCGGTCAGTTGATGCCACAAATTAAACAAACACACAAAAGGACAAAGTAATTACCTCGCACGCTTATTTTTTAATTGTAGGAATGAAATTACAGCAAAACCGAAGAGAAGAACGGTGACGCAGACACTGAATAATGTCACATTATCCGTGTATAGTTTCTGTCTGCGTCTCTTAAAATTAGCAATATGTTGAATCATCACTGAAGAATACGTAAAGTAAATTGCTGCCTTATTTTATACTTAAAATATTAACACAAACCCTTCATATCCCTGATACAGCAGTGAAATAATGTGCTTAGTTAATATTCCCCACAGTACGTAATAACCTGCAGTATAATTTATTTCATATGTAACGTAACGTGGGTCTTCTCTTAACATGTGTGCGTGTTTGTGTGTGTGCTTTGCTATATATATATTATGTGTGTGTGTGTGTGTGTGTGTCTGTGTGTTATCAGTTCCCCTCGTCCAAAGATGAATCTCCTGGGAAATAACACCAGCAAGATTTATATGGACGTATATAAAAAACTCTTCTTTGCACAGGACATTATAAATGAAATTTTCTTCCTATTCTGTGCGTTGCGTTCCAAACAAACTCATCAATCCTGTTCTACACAGGGAATTTCCAACAAATAACTACGTACTTCTATTACTGCTGTTACTAAATCTCGGGAAGTAACCATACTGGCTCATTGTATGTGAGTATTCTAAATGTCGTGGTTATTCGATCATATCTGACGCCAGTAACCAGAAAGCATCAGGTTTGAAGTTTTAACGACCTTGAAGATTAATGCTCTGCTCTTATGTGTTATGATTTATTGCTGGCTATCTACGTTTCGGAACCACCTGTTCTTTCCTCCAGGACAGGCTGTCACTACTGAATATGAAACAAGACCTAAAGATGAATTATGGTCGTGATTCGGTTTACGTATTTTGCAACATAATTTAAGTAGGTCTTGCCAGGGTGTTTACAAACCCGCCGCTTTTTCGTCGCTAGGCCAACATATGTACTCTATTGCATACAACGATATGTTGTTCATTTACAAATACACTAATAGCAGTCCCGTTACAGGCCTGGACAAGCCCAGAGGGTTTCAGGAAGTTAAGGTTCCCAGAATACATGACAACGGCACAGGATGGTGGTAAGGTTGTCAGCCTTACGCACCAGCCGTCTTTACCCCCAGGAAATGCTCCTGGTACTAATTTCTGTTAGAAGCTGAGTCGACTCCAGGGTCATAGTGCGATCGGAAGGATTTTATGTCAATGAAAAATTCCAATGACACCATCTGGGATGGAACCAGCGACCTTCCGATTTGTAGCACAACACCTTAACCACTGTGCCACCGCGGTCCCCCATTTACAAATACACTAGGTTCTCGAATCTCCAACTCCGATTTTTCGAGATTCCTTTTCGTCCGTGCCGACGCCTTAAACACTTCTTTACGTCTTAAATGAGAGGGCAGGTTTCGATTTATTTATAATCTAAGCTGGTCACGTATATTCTGTTGTTATTATATGGTAGTACTGCTGTACACGTTGATATTTTAATACAATGTTACTACGTAATGATATATGTTCTGAATTGTAATCCGTTTAGTCCTAGGTCTTCAGTAATTCGTGACAAGCTGGTTCCTGTTCAAATCTCATCAATCGAAGTGCTGCTGTTCCACGCCTGACCAGGGCAGTACATAAAGTAAAATGTGCGCGATGTCAAATCCTTCCGTTTTTGAGGAGCCCTTGAAAAGTTGCGTCAAACTTCTAGTACCTCTTTACCTTGTTCATATCCGTGCACTGATGTCACTATTTTACGTAAACGTCCGACTTCTAAACTAATGTATTTTAATACCTCTTTATTGACACTGCTTCTCTCCTACAACACGCTGCTCTTTAATCTGATATTTACATCTGGACACGTATTTTGTTGACCCTGCTCACGAAATGTACCGGTACCCTCTGAGAAAGTAACCTTGTGAATAAAGTTGTTTAACATGTATTAGTGCATTAGTCGGAGTTTTGCGTAAAATAGACTGTTAGCTCTGTTATTTCTGCCCTTCCCTGGTCCGAGTAGAATACCTGGGCTCCAGCTGAAAGAATTTTTGTGACAGTTTGCTTTTGGAAAATGGTTAATAAAACCTTTTAAAAAAAATCGGAGTTGTTTAAAATCGGAAAATGAAAAGGTATGAAATAATGTGAAATGCCAACTCGATGCAAGAAGGTAATTTTATTGATGTATTCTCAGCTCTGCATGTTTCTGGCGCATACGCCCATCACCAGGAGCATTAGATGTTGAGTTGCAGCATATGGTTTTCTGCACCGAGTTTTGTGGATGGGTCGTGGTCTTGGGCGTCGTTGCGTAGATCGTGTTTACGGTGCGGACGGTGCCGTGCGGCAAAATCCGCACCGTACACACGACCTACGCAGCGGCTCCCAAGACCACCATACATCCACAAACTCGGTGCAGAAAACCATATGCTGCAACTCAACATCTAATTCTCCTAATGATGGCCGTATGCGCCATAAACAAGCAGAGCTGAGAATACATCAATAAAATTACCTTGTTACATCGAGTTGGCATTTCACATTATTTCATGAGGAAGATGCACGGTCTAACAACCCTCAATGAAAAGGTACTTTACATAAATACTTATCGATATTATGATTGCTACGGTTACTAGCATTACCGTGGGTTCCGGCGATAATTATTTAAAATAATTAATTACTAACCATACTAAAGTGCTTTATTTCTTTAAATCATTTACGTGGTGCGTAAGGAAAATAAAAATACGTAGTCACAATATTTATTTCTTATTGGCAATGTCTCGGAATATGAAATGTTTTAATTAGAAGTATTACGAATGTACCTACATCTTGCGTACTAAATACAGTTTTTAAATAAGCAATTCTAAAATATTTTTATGGGTTTATATTTGGTGTTAACACGTGAACGGTAAATTTAACAAAATTATCGTACATGTATAAATAATTAGGATAAATAAAAGTAACGGCAGCCCGCTGATGATAGTAGTAACGTTGTATAATGTGTTCACATCCGTAAGCAATTACAAGAAGTCATGCATGAAAATACCCTAAAGTTATTCCTGCGTTTCCTTTCTTGTTATAAACCGAATTTAATGAAGACTAAGCACACACAATTCTAAGTTCTGTTCTCCTTTAACCGCAACTTTTTCACTCACAGATTTTTTTTGTATTTTGCACTTTTAACGACTGTTAGTAGCGTTTAATTTCGGTAATGGTAGAAGCATTAAGAATAGGGGATTTCTGAGGACGTGTTGTGTAAGAAATAGCAATTTTGTTACTTGTTTACAGTTAACTTTAAGAAAAATCTGTTCAAAAAACGGATTCACCGGCTGGCGTGAATATAGTTGTCGAATTGTGTTATATATGTCGTTTCCTGTTTGTAATCGTTGCTATTAATGTTAAAGTGCTGTATAGGCCTCCCTATTCCGTAAAATATTTAAAAATCGATTAATCATTGCTCGTAATTTGGATATCTCTCTTAAATTCATAATTTTATTAACGTAAGTGCAGAACACAAAAACTGTTATCTTGTCACGTACGAGGTTCTTACTGCAATGCGTATCAAGATGCGTCCTTATATTGTTAGACTGGTGTAAAATTGTCGAATAAGCTACACTCTACTTCATGTACCCCGAAGTTAGAGGCGAAAGGATCCTCAGGATTTTTTCACTTCGCGCTTTGTCTCGAGCGGTAGGCTTAGTGCTTCTGAGTTGTATTAGTGAAGTTGCCGGTACCCCGACAATTATGTGGTTTGTTTGAGTCCCCTCAGGGCCTAGGGACAAATTCATATACGATGTTTCGGACGAAACCGGGAGACCAAGATTGCTTCCTTCACCGTACGTTCATCTTATCAGCGACACTGCATCTTCTGAATTACTGACTGCGGCGTTTAGTTCAATTAAAGACATGCATTTTTCGGCTGTTATTAAAATCAAACAATGCTCGAATTTAAAAAATGCCCGAATTTAAAAATTAAATGTAAAACTTCGATGTCTGTCGTCACTTTTTTCCTAAGCAGAAGCTTATGCTAAGACGAATAACTTCTTTTCTTATTACTCCTTGTGTCTTTGGATGCCTGTTGAAATTGCTTCCTTAATTCATGGTCATAAATAGATATCTGCCTAAAGTAGATTGCCCTTCCTTGTTTCATTGAAGACCGTTGGTAATTAAATTTCCCCTAATTTTACCTCCCTATTAAAAACGCCCTGCTAACTGATATTCTACGCCAGTGCCTGCAGAAATAAGAGGGAACCTAGTTACATATTTTTGTGTGTCCTTTCACCCTGTAAGCTACACTACATTGCACCGGATGGTGACCTTATATTAATGCAAATCAAATTTATATAGTATCCAAGATAGGATTGTCACTACGGTGATTTGGTTTTAGGAAGGACTATTGATATAGCGAGGTTAGATCTCCGACAATGCCAGAAGCTTGTTCTTCCCCACAGTAACCATACCGATTCTGGTATCCGTACTCTTTCGTGAACAGTGGTCGCCAGATGCTCTTTCTTCTGGGATTAAAGTGGCCGCAGTGTGGAACTGACCGCTGTCCTCCATCTAAGGTCGAGATTATGAATTTTTGTATCGTTACCTCCACACCCCCTACGTCTCCATGGCGTTGTGTTTACGCATGGTGGTAATTTTAACATTTTTTTTTTTTGCTTAGAATGTAGTGTGCTATATGCTGACGATTTCTTGGTAAGGTAGCCAAGTAGCGTACATATTCCCATTCTTTCAGCTTAAGGAGCACGAAGTGATGGGTATGTACGAACCCTCGTCCCTGATACGTTGTTCTTTATTCGTGTTTCTTTCCCCAAGATCGATTATTCTATAGCAGTAAGGATGAGCGCAAAAAGCTCTTGGAAAGTTTTGTGGAACTTTCACTCGAGTTGCGAGGTTCGTAAGATAATGTGTCAGTCCAAAGTGAGATGCGAAAGTTCGGCCGCTGTATGACACTGCACAGTTTTAGAGATCAAGATAACGTGTTTGAAGTAGACTGCAGAATTCAAGTGAAGTTCTTCCAGATGTGGTTCTCTTTGCTGTTTCTATGAGAAGACCGAACATACGAAGCAGGCTCTACGATGTGACGCTCAGAACTTATTTTCGAGTGGTACTCCGATTCTTGTCAGATGTTGCTGTCCTGAGTCTTCGTCATTTACAGTGACATGAGCTCCTGATGATGGGTGGAGATACCACCCGAAAAATGTAGAGCGGTTTACAGATATAAATAAAGTGTATATTGTTGCATCTTGTTGGACAATTATTATCATATAAGTTGTAGGAAAAATCTTTTTTTTTGCGGCTTTGTATAAAGTTTGTGGTTTGGTGGTGCGTAATGCCATGCATTTTTTGTTTCTGTTTATTAACGATGTTGTGTAAACCCTAGACATCGCAGCTTTTATTCATTTGTATGATAACTTTAATTGTAGGTGGCGTGGAAGGGCACAGTGAGACCTGTAGTAATATTGTAGTACCACAAAAGACCCCAGTATAGTCGGTGTTCGTGCCGAGAATCGAACTGGCTATTCTCCGAATACAAGCCAGAAGAGTTACTGATTGAGCCAACTTTCTCGCTTTGATGTCTTGCAGTCCGCTCTGCAGGTACCACCCCTCTCTCAATAAATACAGTTGTTTCCTGAATATGATGGCAGAAGGTTCGTCTGAAATGTTATTTAAGTACACTTTGTCACGTCTCGAGAGACCGCAAACTTGAAACCGGCTGCCGTGAGAACACCAGATCTCGTTTGCATAATCATGTATGAATATTTACATATTTAATGTTTTGTTGACCGTGCATCGTGATATATCCTACAGTGGGAACCAGCAGGATGCACTATTTACTTTCAATTTATTTCAGTAATTAACCTCTACATGTTTCGAGCAGGCTTGCTGCTCATCATCAGGAGGTACTACTCTTTAGATACAGAAATTGGTATATGTCATGCGTTTATGTTGACTGGCTGTTGGCAGGATCGGATCCTACCAACAGCCAGTCAGCATAAACACATGACTATATCAATTGCTGTATATACAGAGCAGTACCTCCTGATGATGAGCAGTAAGCCTGTTCGAAACATTTAGAGGTTTATTATTGAAATAAATTGAAAATAAATATTGCATCCTGTTGGTTATCATTGTAAGGAAATATTTACTGTACGTATACATGCATTAAATCGTCATGTCATTCATTCGCCTATTGATTCATGGTAATTCGGTAGATGTATTACAGGCAGTGTAGATTTCAAAGCCAGATAGCAGTTTGACATACGTTCAGGCTGTTAGCGATGATGCAGTGTCGGGAGATAGGACGCGCGACATTCATTATGAAGTGGGAAAAGCGATAATAGTTTATGTGATAGGTGTATGATTCATTGGTTCCTTAACAATTTACATTTATTGATTTTATTCATTTGTGGTTGTTTAATGACGCTTTTAGTGTAGCAAGATGATTGGTAAGTGATAAACTGGAAGAGGAGTTTGAAGGAAGCGGTCATATCTTAATTGATTTTCCATCCGGAAATTTGCCTGGATGGACCAACATAAACAAAGGGATGCCTCCGTCTTAGCAGACAGTGTTTCCGCCATCATTTGAAGGGGGGACATCCCTATTACAGATCGCATGCCTTTGTTATAGCATGGACCATCTTGCTCCAGTACAGTCGTATTATTTTGGACGAATTGTGTAATACAGTGTTTATGGTTCCTCAAGAGTATTTATATAGATTCATGGTGTATAGGAAAAGGCTGCCGAGGCGAATATTGGGACCTAGAGGGGGCAATAAGAGGACGGTGTAGGAGATCACATAGTGAGGTACGTGGTGACATGTATTGTCATCAACTGTCCTTAGGTTTTTTTTTTTGAGAGAGAGGCCGTCCCTTTGTGTACAGTCAAATTTGTTTAATATATTATGCACCGTAAATACACAACATACATCCAGCAAGGTGCAATATTTACCATTAGGTAATATTTGGCCCATGTTTCGGCCGTGACTGGCCATCTTCATGCCAACGAAGAACAAAAATTAAGGTACAGTAAAAACAGTACTCAATGGGATCCCATTTCGTTCACATTAAACCTTGATAAAATCTGAAAACTCTTACTTAAGAATAAAACAGTGGAATATTATGGTAAAACGTTAAAACTAACCTTCATGTATTGTATTCAGGCCTCACAATGGTTTATACACTAATATTATATTAATAGTATAATACTTAATTGTAATTTTTGCATCTTGTTTGATGTATGTTGTGTATTGACGGTGCATAATATATTATAAAAAATTTGTCCTTAGGGTGGTCGTCAGGTATGGAGCACTAGTATTGGCGGGCCATGTTGCACGTCTGGAGAGATGACAGGTACACACAAAACCGATAAGCTTTAAAGAAGAGATCATGTAGCATGCCTGAGCTTTGATAAATTTGAGGAACAGATTGAAGAAATGGATTACTTGAATTTGTGTAGAATCATTTGGCTTAGAATAGGGATTTGACGTTGGTTGCGTGATTTCAGTCTTCCGCCAGGGTTTAAATGATATTTTCTCTCTTGTAAAATGTTACGCAGCGCTGATGATTATTACCGACGTTTCGGACAACCTATGGGTCTCATTTTCAAAGGTCAAGGAGTTCGAAGATGTGACTACCATCTACGCAGTGTAACATCCCAGAAAATGCGACGATCTCATGAGGCTGGTTACTGTGCATCGGGAACAAACGTTGCATTCGTATATAAACGAGGCTTAATTCAATAGACAGTCTTAAAAGCCTATTGTCTGCGCAGGAACGAATTTACACGAGGTATTAGTTCTTTAGTGAAGAGATTATACATAAAGCACCATGTATGGCGAAATGAGCTCTGGTGACATGTGACTATAAGTGACTAGCCGCTTTTGTGAATAAACTGTGCAAATGTTGGGATGTATAACACCCCCAAAACCCATGTCCCATACCGGGTTCTTCTGTGTGCGTTACTTCCGATGTGATCCTGCTAGTGTGTTAACACTACGTGTATCCTAGACAGGCCATCGTGTCCGTATGCCGTAATGTAGCACAAAGACATGTACGGCCCGTCGGGTTGAAGATGAAATATGCGACAGGCGTGTTAGTATGCATTGAAATGAGCTGCACACTCGCGACGCGAAGTGTAAAGGGGCTTGTCAAGAATTTTGGTGGCCTAAATTCGTGCAGTGTCTTCCAAAGATGTGGCATCGCTGAACCACCTTGACGCCGCTACTATGGCTGAGTTCTTATCACGAAACTCTCTATAAAGTAAGGCCAAGAAAGTGTGTGAAGTCTCTGGAAGAAATACGGATGTTGGTTTGCAACACGCGAAGCAAAACGCAGTTGGTAATGTAACCGTTTTGGGGGTTACACGAACGGAACATCGAAGTTTGATTCGCGGCAGAAGTAATAAATATCTTCTGCCCTCCATCGTGTCCGGACAGACAGTACTGTGTCTCACCCTCCTCTTGTTTATTGAACATAGGAGGTTCCTTTTTCTGGAATAAAGGAACCGGACGTGGAAGGAACAATTCGGCATCATTCAGTGTCCATTAAAGAGAGTGGATATGCCTCTTCGTCCCTATATGGAGTTGTGCCATTATTAACCATTTACACACCGAATTAAACCCCACCTGCCATTTGCTGGTATTATTAGGAGCTCACCATATTCTCCACGTTAGCAGGATAAGGGTTAAAGGAGAGGAACAGTTGTTATTTATGTAAAGTAGTAACAAATCCTTTTAAATTTTAGAGGGAATGAGTGACTGTCCTCACATATAGTCACGGTTCCCACAAATAACTACTTCGTCTATCCCTTCTTATACATGGTGGTCTCTAAAATTACAGTTTCACTGATTTTCATGTAAAATTTGGAAACGTGATACCGACTGTAGGTAGTCCTTACTGCCGTTAATTGCTGCTGCTTTATGGCTGTACCGTTCACTACCAACAAGTCTGACCGCTACGTAATGACAGAGTATCTAGGCTTAGCCGTCTACATGCTACGTCAAGATAAATTATCAAGTGCCAAATTTGTTTTTAACAATTTTCCCACTAGATGCGACTTATTCAGTTAAATTCGGTTCACAATGCACGGACCCATGTATAGAAAATGCCAAATTTGTATTGGAATGCGATATTTGATAATTTTAAACCGTTAAAATAAGACCAATGTACGTTTAGTATCACAGGTTGTTACCAACATTTGGAAAGAGCCTTCTTTCTCATTTTTGAGGCGAAACACTCCTATCCTGAAGACAGAGGCATAAATTCCTGCGAAGGTTTGCTAACCATCGACGCAACTTTTCATACACGTTGTCGCCACAGACAACTACAAACGTATAGTAGGAACCTGTCTGTAATTGTTTAGCTTTTTTAAACAAAAACATTAAGATAATTGCAGTTTTCCCCCAAAACAAGTTGACTGATGCTATCATCCAGATTTACGATTTTAAAATCTTATGTCTACGGTATGTTTGTTGTTAAATGTTCTAAGGAAACTGATTATTATATGTAGTATGCCCTTTAATATGGCATTAAAATTTACTATTTTGCTGATAATAGGCTACAATTAGTTTCTTAAACACATCTGTCGCTGTCACGGTGGTAAAAATGTGGTAGAAAGTGCATTTCTTTATAATACTTAAGTGAATTTAATTCTTAAAACTGTTGAGGTGTGTTTTTATCAAAATGTACCGTGAAGATGAAGATGAAGATGAAGATGAAGATGGAGTTCCGAACTTCGTCACCGTGTGGGAAACACCACACACTTGCTGGCTGCTGGCATCACGCGAGGCCGCCGTCCAGATGTGTGAAGATTTTCTCTGGGGTCCGTCCACTCTAAGCTCGAACACCAAGCCTGGAGCCTGTACCGTTTGGTGTTCAACCTTACAGTGAGCGGACTCCAGTAGCTAGCAACACGACCAAGAGGAGCACCGAAACGAGAGACTCCCTGCTGCCACATTGCTACATTTGCACATTCACATAAAGTGCTACAGTCATAACAAGTTAGATAATCCTACGTAGAACTCAGATCCTGCTTCCCTTATGCATGTACGGAATGTTCCTCGGCCACTCACTCCCTTTGAAGCATAGTCTGTGTTCAGAAGCTAATAGCTACTCAGGCAAATTTCTCGTGTATTGTGTGGTACCGGAGGGTTCATTACGGTTTGCAAAAGAACCTGCTGTTAGTCCCTTTATTAAACCAGATTATTACAGTCAATTCCTACGTCTTCACATTTTACATTAATGTCGCATTTGTGTGCCTGCATCTTCCAAAGTTCAGTTTTTAGGCGCGTTTGCAAAAATTCGAAACCAAGCTAGTAGCTATGTCATATGTATATGTCTGTCCAGCCGTATAGAATAATTCGGTTCGCACTTGACGAATTTTCATGAAATTTGATACTTTTCCAAAATGCGTTCAACAAATTACGTTTGATTGAAATATGACAAGAAGAACTGGAACGCACATACATTTATGATATCTACTTGAATTCTTCTTAGAATGAGGATTGTTTCAGACAGAAATTTTAGAGAAAATCAAAATACGTATTTTATGTTAAGAAACTTTTTTTTCCGAAAATCTTGCCGTTTATGAGGTAATTTTAGAAAAATGAGGTAGAGTTAGTTAAGTCACGGATGGCAATATAATACGGCGCATTCGCTTTTCATTTTACATAAATAAGGCTACAGACACACACCCAGAATATGTAACACTTGTTGCTTCGCATGGCATCAGTGATTTTGCGAATGCGCCTGTGTGGTACTTTTATACGGACATTGCCTGTCTTTTTCTCACCAAATCTCTGTATGCATTTGTTTTCTCACCCACACTTGCCACGTACTCCGCCCGTCTCATTCTCCTTTATTTGGTCGCCCTAATAATATTCTGAGCGGAGTAAAATCATGAAGTTCCTTAGTACGAATTTTTTTGCAGTCTGTTGTTATTTCAAATATGTTCCTCAGCACACCGTACTCTGAAGATTCAGTCCGTGTAACTTCCTCAATATGAGAAACAGAGTTTCATTAACGTAATAATATAAACAGCCAACTATGTGCAACAATAATAATTTTATTAATAATTTCAATCAGCTCAACATATTTCGGGCGATAATTTCGCTCATCCTCAGGAGCACTAGACTGTGTTTACAGCTTGTGGTATAAAGCACCGACGATGCTGCAGCATCCTCGGTGCTTTATACCACAAGC
>Ga0136643_10015254_pt1 | contig 11550 bp, 6 predicted proteins | sample TergutLab28metaG_FD_96883 | JGI IMG/M metagenome (GOLD analysis project Ga0136643, IMG submission 96883) | Labiotermes labralis P1 segment gut microbial communities from Petit-Saut dam, French Guiana - Lab288 P1 (version 3) (version 3) | ecosystem: Host-associated > Arthropoda: Insects >...
AAAAAGCTTCTTTAAAATTCTTTTTAAAAAGGAAAGCCGGGAAAGGGCGAAAGGTTTCGGGGGGTGGCAAATTCAGGCTTTATTTTTTGATTTGGGAGGGGGGGGGGGGGAGGGGTAAGAACAATACTACTTTTTGATTTCGCAGACGGAAACTCTCAGAACAGATTCTAGCCTTAAGTACCACAATGCAGCAATCTGTTACACATACGCCTTTACATCCAGCTACATTCAACCAGAATAACTACTGTCATTAGGGTATGCGATGTCAGGATGTTGGATAGTTTTCTCCTCTCCAGTGCGTGCAGATCTGGGCTCCTCTCTTCCTCCAGTGTGTGTGGTAGTGGAGGCAATTTCCCGGGGACAAGACAGAGCCGTAAACGTGATCACTTACTCTACCTACTTTTTAAATTCAGGATGCATGGACCTAAACCTCCACCACCCCCATACGTCTTTATGGCGCGGTGCTTAACAAAGTATAAGGAAAACATCTCCTTCATCTGCGTGTAACAGCCGAATGCAAACTATCAGAAAGATTTCGTTTTGAAACTTTGAAGGTTAAGAATAACCTGAATTATATCTAAAAGATTTAGTCCGGACCGCGCAGGTAACACACGCAGTCTATGTTACAAAATCCAGTGGTTTAATATTATAGGGGGAAATAATCGCTCTTTGTTCCAAGATCCAAATAAAAACACAAATACACTGTGTGGGCAGAACGTACAACTTGTTAACGTGGAAGTGCTCTACAAATAGTAACCACTGGGCCTCACAGGATCAAAAGTGGTGTGCATTGTGGTAGCGTTTCTGGAAGTCATTCCAATCCTTCGTCACTCTTATTACGTCATTAAATAATTTCTTAATGCCAGTATTAGCCTTTCTTTAAGTGAAATGCTAATCTCGTACGGACAATGGAAACAACCTTATCTAGGGCGAGGAACAGGAAGACCTTCTGGAACAGAAATCCGTTTGCCAGCGCTAAAAATCGTCACCCTGAATTATATTTAAATATTCAGCTCGTACCGCGCAGTAAACACACGTATCGGTTGTGAAAACAAACAAGATAGTGTTGTGACAGAGAAATAATCGCTGTTTGTTCTGAAATCCTTAAAAAACACATGACATAAGGCATTTTAATGTCAAACCTGGTGGTACATGAAATAACTACTAGGTTTTAACGGCCTGAAGTGTTGATTTTATCAGACTGTACATGGTTCTGGCACAACAGCAGTTCCCTTTATTGTGTCTATGTGCACCCAACTGTCCTATAAATCCAAACACCGCTTTGACGTTACCAGACACAAGGGAATCATCACACAGCTACTAGGGTCAACAGAATTCTATGAATTTGTAACAGTAATTGTGTTACAGAGTTACTGGAACTTACAACACGATCTTTGGTTTGTTATATACGAAATTCAAGACTAATTATTTATTGAAAATATGATTTATATCCGTGGGCGCTATTAACACACAATATATCTTTACAAACAGCGACAGTAATTAACAAACCTCTAGGGAAAATATGCAAAATTACAGTTTGGTTTATTCAACGACGCTGTCTTTAGATCGCATTACGTGGCGTCGAATATAAAGACAGCGAAAATTGGACTGGGCAGGTGTGGAACGGAGTGTTCGTAGCCTAATGGGTTACTGTGCCCGGCATTTGTATGGAGGGACTGAGGAAGATCACTAAAACATTAGTCAGGCTAGTCGGCTTTCCGGTAAATTCGAACCGGTAAACGCTTGAATGAAACCAGACGATTTACCGTAAAAGAAACAGGTGCAGATGGGGCTAGTAACAAGGGGTGTACAATGCTACATTTCGAGTTCACACTTTGAACAATGCAACACAATTTAATGACGATATTAAACAGAGGAGGATCGAATGGGCGGGAAATGTGGCTCATGTGGAGATATGAAAACTGTAGTAAAGTTGTACATGCACTGTTTGTTGAACGAAATGTAGTTAGATTGTGTCCCAATTTGGGGGGGGGGTGGGATTACAGCATGTTCCTTTTTTGGGGGTCCCTAAGCAAGCAACTATCACTGCTTGTCCCGGACGATGCTGGCATCCTAGTCAACAAAAGCCCTTGCGGAGAGACAAGATACTAGGGACACTGTGAAAGGAATGAAGTGAAAACTTAACAATAAGAAGCCCGAAAGGAGGTGGGTGGGGCCTACTGGAAGATACTTCTTTCATATCGGGCACAAATAAAATGTTACTGTACATATAAAGTACAACGTATCAGTCAAAGCACAACAGTTTTATTACATAAAATGCTATTTTAGGGCGACATGTTTCGACTCTTTCTGAGTCATCTTCAGGCCCTCTAAATTACACATCCAAGGTTAACAGTGTTTAGAGTGCATTCTGGAATCCAAAACGCTTGCAATAGTCAGTATAATTGTTGTAAAAGTACATGTGTCGGTAGATTTTAATATATATATATAAAATAGACTATAGTTTAAAAATTAAAACGATAAACATTCATAATAATAGTTGTGTTATATGACGGTATTTGTGTACACACACACACACACACACACATATATATATATATATATGTAAACTAGTTATTACATAGTACGGTGACATCTAAGAGAGATGCGCATATTGGGGATGATTAACTATTGTCAGAGTTTGAATTGAATAACTGAATATATATAGCTAGTGACCAATTCAATATGGAACCATTCTATGGTACCTAAATAATCCAATTCAAGCTCTAACAATAGTTAATCATCCCCAATATGCACATCTCTGTTAGATGTCACTGTACTATGTAATAACTAGTTTATATATTCACAGGTGCCTTCATATAACACAACTATGATTGCGAATTTTTATCGTTTTAATTTTTAAACTGTTATCTATTGTACACAGAGGGTGCCAAAAAAAGTATACACATTGTAAGAAAGGAAAAAACTGTATTAAAATTGTAATACTCAATTTATACCGATAACAAACGATGAATACAAGTCACGTTTAAGCGAACGTCCTACTGCACATTGCTACAGTAATTCAATTCAACTTCGAAAAGTAATACATAGATAACATTTCTTAAAATGTGTATACATTTTTTAATGTATATACACTTTTGGCACCCCCTGTATATATATTAAAATCTACCGACACATGCACTTTTGCAACAATTATACTATCTATTGTAAAGCGTTTTGGATCCAAGAATGCACTCTAAACATTGTTAACCTTGGATCTGTACTTTAGAGGGCCTGAAGATGACTCAGAAAGAGTCGAAACATGTCGCCCTAAAATAGCATTTTATGTAATAAAACTGTTGAGTTTTGACTGATACGTTGTACTTTACGTGTATAGATAAGCACAGCGGGATGACTAACGTTAAAAAAATTTGAAAATATTACTGTACCAATTGTTACTGTAACAAATGTTACTGTACCAATTGTTACTGTACCAAATGTTACTGTACCACATGTTACTGTAACAAATGTTACTGTACCAAATGTTACTGTAACAAATGTTCTCGGAAGTCAGTAGCCGCTGCTCCTGCTGCTAAAAGCAGAATGGAAAGTAGAGCGCTGGGAAGTAAAGAAGGTAAAAGCGATGAGAACGGAGGTGTTTAGAGAAGGCAGAACAGGAAAGAGGTCTGATTTCAGGCCACAAATATATCCAAATGGCATATAAAGTTTCAGTTCCTACATTATACATAGCACTACGATTCTGTTACAAACACCAGACGGTTATTGTCTATGTTCAGTATTCTCAGCGTTATACGAGAGACACAGCTCAAATACAATTTGTGAAGTCCAGAATTGCAATGTCATATACATTAGAGTTTTATGCTTTTTATGTTCACGGTTCCGTGCATCGCTGATCTACGAGTGTATTAATAATTGTCCACCGAGATGCAACACAAAGCAGTCTATCTATTATTCTGCAAGTTCACGCTACATTTTTCGGGTGTCAACCACACACATCATCAGGAGTACACAAAACTTTAACTACAGCCTCAGGTACTGGTCATATTTTTTGTGCAGCTACTAACTCGGTCACGTTGGAGGGAGGTAGCTGCATAAAAAATATGACCAGTACCGGAGGCTGTAGTTACAGTTTTGTGTACTCCTGATGATGGGTGTGGTTGACACCCGAAACATGTAGACAGATATTGCGGAATAATAAATAGACTGCTTTGTGCTGCATCTCGTTGGACAATTATTAATACACATTATAGTGTTGTAGATATATATGTTGTACAAACGTACCAATAAATGCATTATAATAACCTCCATTCTTCCCCTGCAACAGCAAGCCGGAGATTCTGTCACCATCCTGGCATATTTCAAGAAAACACGTAAGTGGAACACGTAAAATAACACGAAAATCAAACATTTCAACATCGACATCAGAACAGCATCATCAAAATTTTGCACGCAGATTGTTCCGTAGAAAAGACAACACCCTGTATATCCAAAGCTCGGTGTTGTGTGACAGACCACACACTGCAACAAAGGAAACAGTTTACAGACCCTAAAGTGTGTTTGTTTGTATCCAGCATTACAGAGCGCACAACGCGTGTCAAATACACTCTTTGTCGCTCCCTGCGTGAACTCCGCTGTATATAATGTAACCCAAACTGTGGTTGAAGAGCGCGCGTTGATTAGTTTGGTGGCGCGCTGCTCCGTTGCACAAATTCTGTTTTGAAGTGCACACATAAAGTTGTATCTGTGTTTACAGAACGGACTGTGGCATCAAGATATGCGAGGGGGAGGGGGAGGGGGTATAACTCTACACATCATTAATTGTAGTATTTAAGTGCGTTTTCAACGATGCTGCCGATTACTAACATTATGGCACAGATGATAGATTAATGAATGAGTATGCAGCATTGGTGGAATGTTACTGATAGGGGAAAACAGAGGTACTGGGAGAAAAATCTATACTAATGCATATTCGTCGACTACATAACTTATATGGAATGACTATAGTTTGAAAGACTATACAGGGTGAGGCCACTACACATGGTACCGCCCTCCTCTGTACTAAGTAGAAACGTGTAGTTTCACGCTCCTATTGCTTCACCACGACAAAAATGCATGCTATATACACTGGACAGTGCGATATCTGGTCTCCAGTGCCGGTGTAGACGGTCAGGAGAAAAGAAAAAACCTCTTGTACCTGCTGAGAATAAAACTTCGATCTGTTGGTCAACCAGCCTTAATAGTGTTGACTACACTAACTGAGCTAACCCGAATTTGTATTGCAGTGATTGGCTGCTAAAAACAGTAACTTTTTTTCTGAAAGAACAAGAAGACGTAAAGTAGTACAGGCATTTTGGAATCTACGTGTCATATGAAGAACTGAGATAATTACACAATGAAGTACATGGACAGCACGATTTAATAGGTGAACGTCAAACGGCCACTCAAATAAAGATGGCTGCTTACATTCCCGCTCAGGATGAACGTTTGTCCGAATTTTTCTGTGCTATATACATTGTCATTTCAATGTGTTCACAATCGTCGCAAGGAATCTTTACAATGTCGAAAAGATTTACCATTTAAAGCACAAAGGTAACTATACGTACCACCTACATTAAGATTCTTAAACTCTGCAATTTATCCACATAATATACCCACCTGTTGCTCTTGGGTCTCTCGATAAACTTCGGTGATTTCCCTAATCATCATTAAAGAGCTCGTCCTTTATATTGGAGACTGCTCTCTATGAAGTAGGATTGAACTTCACACAGGATGATTCAGGACGAAAGGTCATTATTTTGGGAGGTAACAGTAGCGGTCACCGTGAGAAAAAAATTCATATGAACCTCCCACGAAGTTGACCTTTCATCCTGGATCATCCTGTATATTACTCACATGTAATGCACGCTCGAAATGGTTAATGTAGATGTATCATCTCTGTTCTGTTAAATCAAAACAGGAGCATTCGGACCACACAAAAAGCCACGGAAATTTACTTCAAAATATCTATCTAAAGAAGCTGGCCTTATTTACAAACCTGCATATGAATAACATGTCATCCTTATTCTTATAATAGAAGCCAACAAGATGCACTATTTCTGAAATTCATTTTGACATACAATTTGCATATCAAAATAAAGTTGAGAAATAATGCATCTTGTTGGCTTCTATTATACGAATATATCACGACGCACGGTCCTCAGAATGTCAAAATATCAACCCTATTTTGCACGGCTTAGTACTCCCTGACACGCTTTTACGGTGCCACTCACTTTGGAGCCATTCTAAAATTTTCAATAGTGGTGGTTAATGTAGATGGTGTATCGTACCGAAAATGGAAAATAAAGTAAAATTATTGAAACTCCGACGTCTTACTCCAGTAACCGAAGGGCTTTACAGCTAACAGCAGACAATCCGGCACGTGACACCCGTTCACACAGAACCCTTTGTCACGATCTTGTTTGTGGGTGACGACGAACTACAGAATGTCTTATTTCCAGCAGCGGGTTATGGATTTATACTTTCACCATTGACCTTAAGCGACACCGGGGTTAGTGCAATGCGTACAGTCTATTTTTTCTCTATCTTTTCCTTAGCAATTTTTAGCGACGCTCTCAATATCTACACAAGGGGCGTATCCTGCGGCTTTTTGGGCAAAGGGCCACAACATTTACTGTAGGCTTCTTGGCGGGGCACACGTATAAAAACCACAAGACGTTGTACATCTAACTTTCTAGAGCATTTTGTATTTTTTACTTCATATACAGAATTCAGCACCATTATGTCACAAATTTCGGACAGCTGTTTTAACTAATGGGTTTGAATATAAGAAAAAAATTAAAAATCACAGAGTACCAGTAGTAAAGGAAAAGATAAAAATTCTCCCTCGAACAAACCACGAAGGCCGAGAGAGGGAGTAGAGGTACAGCACTACTTTTTCTTTAACCTCGGCGCAAGACGTGGGTGGGTGCTCAAAGCCGCGCCCCGACCGCTTTACCCACAGGAAAGAGACCCGATATTCACTGTGTAGGAGGCTGAGTGGGCCCCAAGGACGGTCTGGATGGGTGCTGAAAATCTTGCCCCATCGGGATTCGTTTCCCGGACCGTCCAGTCCGTAGCGAGTCGCTATACCGACTGAGGTGTTCCAGCCGTACAGAACCAGCAGTAAAATGTCGTTTAATATACACTTTTTATTTTAAAAAAAATACATCTTCAAAGTGGTCTTCCTGTCGTGCGGTATTGAGCGGGGCAGTTAACCATAACTTCGCAGCAGATGTTTGTTAGTGTCTAATTCCGACCCTGACGTGCTCATTCGTCCCTGAACGTGACGACATTCAAAACTCAACTGAAACTAACGTACTGCAACTTCGGGGGAAAGTTGAGTGTTTTGTGCAGTTTTATTAATGTAAGATCATGATTAGAGGAATGCATTTCGTGCCAGGGGGACCAACTAAGAGACGAAATTTTTTAAAAAGTAAAAGGCAAATGTTAAGTGGCATTTTACTGCTGGAGTTCTTACGTTTCTCATATTCAACATAATCAAAACAACGATGTGAAAATCGTCACATTCTGTTGCACCCCACCCCCCCCCCCACCCATATAAATTTACAAATACCGCCGCCGGTCGGACACTCCTGATCTAGAACGTACAGCGTCGGAAGTAGATGAATGTAAATATGGAGGATTGGTAAACAGTCACCGATAAGGTAAAACTGACGTGATCGGAGACAAACGTATCCCACCACAATTTTTTCCACCACAGCATTCGTATCGAACCTGGGTCTCCGCGGAGAAAATCCGGCGACTAACACTTTAAACTTTTCCCTAGAAAGTAAAGATAAGTGAGCATGAATTGGGTCCTTCATATCCGTCTATTGCAAAGTTGGAAAATGAGTGGAGTTATGCCTCCACGTCTTGGTAACACGGTGTTTAATCCATCGCACAGAGAGCTTCGCCGTTTCTTGACATATCTGAGCAATTCCAGGCACCGACTCTGAACCACGCAAAGAGTATTGAAGTGTCGGCTTTCGGGAGCAGTGAGTTGTCAACCGGCTTAAGAAAAGCGACGCCGCTCAATTGCTGTCCGAATCGATAAAGGGTCACTGTCCTTGCGTGTTAATTCTTCGAATGACAAATGTGTCCCTTCCCCACGGTTGGAGGATGTGTAATGAGGATGTAACTGCCGTGTAAAATAGGTAGACATCGCTTCGTCTGACAGACCTGGGCAGCTCAGTCGATACAGAGCCTGGAACACCCAGCAATTTTCTGTCTATTCCTCGCAGAAGAAATGGCTTCCTCTTTGAAGATATGGGATTCTCATAACAGTAATTTTGTGGACAATTCTTCTGGGACTTACAATGTGTCACTAAGGGACAGCTTTCCCGCTGTTTCCTAAAATTACACTGCCTTCCACTTCTTTCGAAACGTCGAAAAGTAATCACGCATCGACATACAGCCACATCCCACAAGACTCCAAATCCTCAGATATAACCTTGAAATTAAACGTGTCGTGAGGCTTGCTTCCTCCGAAGTAACGTGGCTGGGAAGCGAAGATAACAACCTACCAGGATTTAGTGCCAAGGTTAAGCACGCTTAGAACTGTGTGCTTCCTTGGTTTGGTGGTAATTACACAGAATTGTCACATACTACTTAAGCTATAAGCTATATTTATTAGATCAGAGCGTCACGGTGTAAATTGCAAAATAAATAAATACACGTGTCTCTACCTTCACTTTAGAGAATAAATCAACAAAACGAAACACATCATTTAAGTGCAATAAGCATGTATCATATATAATCCTGGCATTTACACATTAATTAATAAAACTGAACATTTGGACCAGGACTGTTCACTGTATCTATATTTCCCAGCTCGTATATTGTAATATTTCGCATGCAGTGAGCTTATATTTAAAGATGTAAACAGATGAATGTATTTGATGTTTTTTGGACCGTGCATCATTGTGATAACTGAAGAATAAAAACCAACTAGATGCCACTTATTATTTTATTGTACTTCTTATAGGCTCAACATGTTTCGGGCACTACTATGCTCATCATCAGGAGCTCGCGACTATAATGTTGATTAGCACATTTGTCGTTTCGTTCTTGGTTTGTTGTAGGTTGAAGGTTACGTGCGGTTAGGCTGGAGTTGTGTCCAGGCTTTAGCCCGCAGCCCGGACACAACTCCAGCCTAACCGCACGTAACCTCCAGCCTACAACAAACCAAGAACGAAACGACCAATGTGGTAATCAACATTATAGTTGCAATCTACTGATGATGGGCATAGTAGTGCCCGAAACATGTTGAGCCTATAAGAAGTACAATAAAATAATAAGTGGCATCTAGTTGGTTTTTATTCTTCAGATGAAGGTATTTTTCTATCCAATGGTCCCCGATTTCTGAAAGAATATTTCTTTTTGAAACGTTCCCATGCTTCGCCCTTTTGTCCTGGCAAGAGCAAAATGAAAATAGAGATGAGTATTGAACATTGTTGGAATGATACTGACAGGGAAACACAGAAGTACTCTGTGAAAAAACCCTATCTCAGTGCCACTTTTTCCGCCAAATCTAAAATGTATTGGCCTGGGTTCCAACGATGGCCTCCGGGGTGAGAGGCGGGCGTCTAACCGCCTGAATCCCAGCAGGCATACAAGATGATAATTGGCCTGCCTTATATTTAAAATGCAGTTGGTGCCCCACAATAAACACACTCGACGGCTACACAAACATCGTAGATTATGTGTGTTTGATCTGAGAACCACACTTCACAGAAATGTACTCTGTGGACAGAATTAAGACGTACTGAATGTTAAACCCTGTGGTACCTATAGTAACCACTGGACATCAAAGGTTAACCTTTCAAAAGGACGTGGTTACTGTATTTACCAGAGGATTTAACATTAAAATATTCTACATTTTCCCCAAAAAGCGTAATTATGTGATACGGGAAAATCAAGGGTTGAGGGTGTTGCAGGATAGCGAGATGAGGACGGTGTTTGGTGCTGAAGGGTAGGAATGAAGAGGAAATTGGGTAGAATTCCACAGTGAGCAGCTTCATGAACTGTACTGCCCAGCAAATTGTAATAGAGTGAGCAAATCAAGGATGACGACATTGGCCGGGTATGTGGAACGCTGTTGGGAAAAGCTTATAAGATTCGGGTGGGGAAACCTGAAGGAATATGATAATTTGGTAGCCCCAGTCTTGGGTGCGACGGTAATAAAAAGTGTCTTAAATGTAGGTTAATATATAGTTTATTGGATACATCTGGCTCAGGATGGGGAGAAATAGTTTGCTGCTGTGAAAATGGTAATGAACCTTGGGTTTCTAATAAAATACAGCAAATATTTGCTTTATATATGCGTCTCTCATTATTCGCAGAGTTAACATCAATTATTATTATTGATTACGTTGACGTTCTTGGGGAGAAAAGTACCATGTACATTAGAGTGACCTTATACTAAGGGTACTTGATTATATTGTGACAATTTCATTTGGAGTGTACCTTGTAGGGTGGTTGTTTTAACTTGTTTGTAATGTGTGGGTGAGTGTATGTGGATGTGTTTTAACAATTGTGTGGGTGTTTTGGTAATACGCGCACTTGTATATGCTGTTTTTTTAAAAATTAGTATCGTACATCTTGATATTATCAAAGTTTTATTTATTCACCAACTGATGCACTAGTGAGTTGTCTTAAAAAAATATTAAAATTTACAATAAAACAGCTCCGACGTGTTTCGGTGTTACAGTTACACCATCATCAGTGAGCGCACTAATTTGTGCTTACTAAAGTTACAGTTGTTAAAATAGTCTATTAAAATACATCGGTATGTGGTGATGTGGCTGCATGTATTAGGTCTTTATTGGTGTTTGTATGTTGCACTATTCTACAGTAGTCTATTGTCGAACAGTGCAACACACAGACACCAATAAAGTGCAGCCACACAACCACCGTATTGAATCACACACAGATATATTTTAGTTGACTATTTTAACAACTGTAACTTTAGTAAGCACAAATTAATGCGCTCCCTGATGATAGTGTAACTGTAACACCGAAACATGTTGGAGATGTTTTATTGTAAATTTTAATATTGTTTTTTTAAGACAACTCCCTAGTGCATCAGGTGGTGAATAAATAAAACTTTGTATTTGCTGTGTTTTGAATCTTTTTTCTGTGTTTTTGTATTGTTTCGTTGATGTATATTTATTCTTATTCGTTTTGTCTGTACTAGTGTAAGGACTACTGCAACCGGGTGAAAACTCAACTACCGTAAGTAGTACTAGTAGTGGTAGTAGTAGTAATAACCTAAATAACAGTAACCGGTTTGTATTTTTAGTGGAGAAGCAGGTTGTTGTCCGTGAGATAGGAACTGAATTTTTAAATATAGTTGATATTGATTTTGGACTTCAAAGGAAAGCATATGTCTACAAACACACAACCGTCACATCAAGAGTACAAAACAACTTCTCCAGCTCCTGCATTTAGTGAACACAAACAGCGGGTCGATATCAGAGTGACGTACGCGTGGTAACCACACAATCCCAGGCATGCTGTGTTGGCCAAGCGTGTCTTATATCTCGTATGCCA
>Ga0136643_10015260_pt1 | contig 11547 bp, 3 predicted proteins | sample TergutLab28metaG_FD_96883 | JGI IMG/M metagenome (GOLD analysis project Ga0136643, IMG submission 96883) | Labiotermes labralis P1 segment gut microbial communities from Petit-Saut dam, French Guiana - Lab288 P1 (version 3) (version 3) | ecosystem: Host-associated > Arthropoda: Insects >...
CCAACCCAATCCAGTCCACATACCCACATCCCACCTCCCGGAGATCCATCCTAATATTATCCACCCATCTACGCCTAGGTCTCCCCAGTGGTCTCTTTCCCTCCGGTTTCCCCACCAAGACCCAATACACCCCCTCTCCTCACCCATACGTGCCACATGCCCAGCCCATCTCATTCTTCTCGATGTTATCACCCGCACAATATTGGGTGAGGAGTACAGATCATTTAGCTCCTCGTTATGCAATCTCCTCCATTCCCCCGTTACCTCGTCCCTATTAGATCCAAATATTTAACATAACATTACATTACATTACATAATGTAAGATACATATAACGTATTTTATTCATTCAGTTCTCACCAACATGTTATCGGCCGCTATTGCTGCTATCGTCAAGGTGATGTTAATATTTCAAGAATAGCGGCCCAAACATGTTGGTGAGAATTTAGTGAATACAACACATTTTAAACATTGAAATACATTTTGTCGGTTATTTGTATATTACGGATCTGATTAATGCTCGGAAGGTGAAACATTTTCAAAGAATTCTGCGCGGTCTAGCGCACAGATTGCTCTCCGTAACTCGTCGAGAGAGCGCATACTGTCGAGAGAAGTGAAGCATTTTCTCATGTCCGACGCCAAGGTGCCACATACGCTTATGTTCTCGAAAAGAATGTCCGGCCTTGTCCACTTTTACTGCTTTTTTACGACATTATTTATTCTAATTTATTATGCCGTTAAATGTAAAATATGCGGCACTGTGAATGAGATCCGAGCTTCTCACGGCTGTGAGTGTACAGATAGCCTTTAGCTTCCGGTATATAACGTTACTCACAATCCAGCGATCTTCATACAAAAATATATTTTTTGCATATGTTTTAAAACACTTTAGAGAGGAGTATACAGAGTTTTGGCGAAGATACTGGAGAGACCGCTTAGGAGACCCGGGCATAGATGGGAGGATAATATTAAGATGGACTTTTAGGAAGTGGGATGATGGGTATAGACTGGATTGATCTGGCTCAGGATAGGGACAGGTGGCGGGTACTTGTGAATGCAGTAATGAACCTTCGGGTTCCATAAAATGAGAGGAATTTCGTGACTGGCTTAAAACCGGTTAGCTTCTCAGGTAAGACTCTGCTCCATGGAGTAAGTAAGCTTTAAAACACTTCAGCACATACCAATCTAAGCAATTACGCGACTTTTTGCTTTTTCCCATTCCGTCCATTATGATTCAGTTACCATAATGTAAAACAACAAAATGCACACAACTCGTCAGAATCACAATAATGCTTCAATACGCACACTTCTACATGTTGTGGGCCTCACTGGTCCATCATCAGGGAGCGCACGGTTGCTTAAAACAGTCGTGTTAACCTTTTGACCCTTTAAGGACGAGACGTATCTGTGTTATATAAGGACTCAGTGCGTACCGCGCAGTAAACACTCTCCACTTCTGTTATAAAAACTAATATGTTAATGATGTGTGAGACATAAGATACTCTTTGTTCTGAGAGCCATACAATACACATAAATGCAATGTAATAAACAAGCAGAATTTTCGATTGTTAAACTTGGTGGTATGTATAGTAACCGGTAGGCTTTGAAAGGTTAATCATCTCCAGGATGTAGTTGAACTCTCGTAAATTTGTCAGTGTATGATTAATGTCAGATGGATTTGTGCATTGAAAATTACAAAATCATTTTGTGCACCCGTTACAAAGGTTGAGAGCTCTAACTAAATATTGCAGTTCTGTGTCAAAACTGTTTTTCCTTCTGAACAGCCCGACGATGGCTATTAATATAGCCGAAACACGTAGCTGTGGATGGTGTTGAAGATGTATGTTGTGCTGACGGTGTGTCTGTTGGTTTTATTTAGCTGTAAACTCGACGGGGATGAATTGCCTTAAGATAAGTTTATATTTAGTAACTTTTTTATGATGCACTGTAACTTGTGCCAGGTTTCATGTCCGGTGTGGTATGTAGGCTGTTCACACTGGTGATACATGTGCACTGTTATCGTTTACATATCAGTCGTAGTTCCGTGTGCCGAATTGCGTACAGAATTTCACCCCTTGAAGTTTTCACGTGATTCTCACACTGAACAGTAATGATTTAACAGATAATTTTTTGTAATGAGGATGGATTGTTTCCTGTGTGTAGCAGGAACGAAATTCTTATATACCTCTTATGTGAATGATCTTCAGGATTTCGTACCGATCAGAAGGACGAGCGGGCGAAACGTGGGAAATTTGTAACGACGTTAAGCTTTCCTGTCCCCGAAATAAAATGTCTGTCACCTCGCTGTTGACCTTACTTCTTCAACCACTCTTCTCTGACTCTTCGTACTGTGGTCTTTACGGCATGAAGGGTATACGCCAGTTGAAATGTGATGGCACACGGTGACGCGCGGGAGGGGAAGTGAAGGGGAAACTGGCGAATGGAGTGGGTAGCCAGTACCCTTCACACTACCTCGGAACATGGTGTATCCAGCATTACTACTAACAATAAAAGTTGATGCGCACACCTCGGCTGCCAGTAGTCGACTGAACTGACGCCCCCGCCGATTTAAATGGACTCGTCTGTTTCGCCGAAAGACGAAATCTGGTGTCTGCGCGTGTGCCATCACATTTCAACTGACTACCTTCTGTTCAAGGTTGAACAATACAGCCTGTTAGAGGCGAACAGGGTCTCTGTGCGAATTATCTTGCCACTACGCGCATGCGTGTCTTGAGGAAAATGGCAACTCAGGACATGGAACCGAACGTAATATATCCAAATCTCCTGACTCTCCATTTTTCCACAATATGACCTTAAACGGTGAAATTAACGATTAAAGAAATTTAATCCTTCGTTGCTATTTTCCGCCTGTTACAGGCACGAAATGCTGCAGATGACCGACAATCCGTAATTTATAATTGTCTGACAGTTTTTAGCAGTGGGGCTACGCCCCTCGCTATTCTTATTTTTTTACTAATGCCGCGGTACAACCTTGACCATTTGCGGAGTGCACCATTTATCAGTAGTGACACAAAGACGCATACAAATATGAGCAGCTCTGTAAAATTAAACACAATTGTACTAATCGCACAAAGTGCTGTTTTTTCTGCTGTTAGTACTAGCCTTCTGTGGAAGCAGAAATGGCTGCCTACTTTGAACACAGTCCTGTAGTCTGAATTTTTTACGCAACAAAAATTTCAAGCCTCGTATTCACACATACTGTGTTCACTGGCAGTAAGCACACTGTATGTGTATTACAAAATATTGGCGGTTAATATTTAGAGAAAAGATTCCTGTTTTTTTTTTTTTTTGAGAATTTTACGAAACACATACACGGTGTTCTTTTTCCTGCTTGACCGATTCGTGCCGGCCTGACGATCTAGCGAGTTTTATTGCGATCGTTTGTCCAACTCCAGTTATCGGCTGTTAAATCTCCCCGACACGCGGTGTACGACGCAACACTGGGAGAGCGTTGGGCCGGCGCTTGTCGTTCAAGCAGGAAAAAAAACACCCTGTATGTTATTGCATTCTGTGGATAATATACAGTGTTTTTTATGTTAAAGATCATTTTTCTTGTAATTAAACTGTGCTTTAAGAGGGTAATGATTCTGCGGTTAGCTATAACCAGCAACGTTTCAGTGTCTGTAGCATTGTAACTGCTGTCTTGATGTTTCTTGTCCTAACTAGCTGCGTACGCATGATTTTCTGTTTTCAAGGTGACTTGCCCGTTCACCGATAACCACACCGCCCATAACACCCATATAGGTTGAAATCTGTAACCATGCCTTGAATATTGCTAAGGGCAGTGTCTAATTTTGGTGTCACACGTGTTATGTTGCACACACTGGTGGAACGAGTTGACGATTGGGAACTTTCTGTGTCAAGTGTCGTAACTGTGGTGTAATTTCTTACCCGCATGTCAGGTTATAATAGCATACGGTTTTTGACTACGTGCAAGTTATGTCATCACAGATAATAGGTGTTAACTGCAGATTGTAGCATTTTTTGTTTTGAAAACAGTCGGTAATCCAGTGCTGCCAATTCAATCCAACTCTCTTCCCAGATATTTTTTTTTTTGGCGCGACAGCCCCAAGTGGGCCAGGGCCTCCTCATTCACGAGGTTTCTAGATCACACACAACGACACACCTCAGTCGGTAGAACTCCTCTGGACGAGTGATCATCTCGTCGCAGAGACCTTCCCAGAGACTAAAATAGTGAAATTTCCCATTGAATGATGAATGATGAATGGTCTTGCTACCAGTATAACCTATTACTGCAAGTTACAGCCTGTATTTCTTGGACGTTGGAATGCAAAATTCTGAGGTGAAATTTGGGCCTCAGAGAGCGGAAGTAACAGGACCAAGGAAACTGCATTATGAGGGGTTTAAAAAATTACAGGTGCCTACCCAGGATTTTTTATTGGTGCGGGTGTGGGGCTGGCCGTGTGGCTCTATGTAACGTTAGGGGGAATTTGAAAGAGAACTATGTTATAAAAATCTTGTTATAAACGTAGCTAACCTACGCCATGAATAAAAGTACAACATAACATATTCCTACTTCAGAATCTCCCAGCCGACAGCTAGTTAGTTCGCAGACAGAATTAACACCAACGGCGTTTGCGCGCACGAGTGATTTTCCGGGCGAGGGGAAATTTGGCCGCGGAGGGTAAATAATCGTATTAATTCAGTAAGCGAATGTTAGTCCTTGACAAAAATTACATACATATGACAATGGGTTTTGAGAAGAAGGCTGTAATTTGTGCATTACTGCTTCGTTTTCTTTATAAAAAAAAAATAAAAGAAAGAAAGAAAGAAAGAAGAAGAAGAAGTTAAAGTTGGGTTTATCCGTTAATCAACCAAAGACTGGTTCAAGGCCATCTCATACAATATGTGAGGATTTATATGCTTATTCCAAAAATAAAATATTTTCCAGTTCAATAATCCGTTTCTCTGTGTGTCAGTCTAGTAGTTCTCACTGCTTTCAGTCATTATGAGAGCTCGAAGAAGCCGGTAAGCTAGACCCTAGTGCTCGCAAGGGCTTTTTTTTTTTTGCCGCAGGGCGGTTACAGGTTTCTAACCGCCTTCATTAGAATACTTTAACGTAAATGAGTCTAGGGCACGAGCGGTCAATTTACCGCGGTGGTTTTAAAAACGAAACCTGCTCCATTTTCTTGTTGGAGAGATCGCCTGCGCGAGCAAGACCGGCCCAACCAGTGCTCAGGGGTATTTTCAGTTCTACATTCTACAGCAGTTATCGAGTTTATTCTACCGGGTTCTTCGTTCTTTCTGAAAGCTATGAAAAGAGCTCTTTTGGCACAGAGAAAGAAGTGAAAAAAAGAACCGAGTTATATAATAAAAATGTTAATAATTTATGAAACTGGCCTTTAAGCAGTTTTTGGCTGATTAAAAGATGAACCCACATCTTCCTTCTTCGATTTTTTTTTGATAACGAAATAGTAATGCACAAATTACAGCCTTGTTCTTAAAATCCGTTGTCATGTGCATATACAGTGATACCTCGGCTAACGAAGATAATTCGTTCCGGAATCACATTCGTTAGCCGAAATCTTCGTTAGCGGAAACACACATACATACGGAAAAGATAAGCTCCTGGAATGGCCCGACCGTTCATGTTTGCTGCTTTATGTTAGCGCGCGCATCCACTGAAACATTCGTTAGCCGAATCCATATTCGTTAGCCGAGTCCGAAAAACAGCGAAAAAAAAAATCTTCGTTAGCCGAAAAATTCGTTAGCAGGGTCATTTGTTAGCCAAGGTATAACTGTATTTTTGATTCAGGGACTAACATTCGCTAGGGATATTTTCCGTCTCGTTCGCTCATCCAATAAATATTCGCGATTATCGATTGAGCCGCCGCGGCCGAATATCCGCGCATTCTGAAAACCGTCTATGCGCGCCAGCCCTGAATGAAAAAGAAAAAAGTCATGTGATGCAGGTTGAGCCTAATCACTGGTTCTTGTAATACGATAAAGAACCTGGGGTCCTCTTAATTTTGAAGGTCTTATTAACTAGCTGAGCGACTATAATCTTCTCAAGGAATGTGGCCTGTGGCTGTAAGAGCTGGTAAAATGGTAATGTCTGTTACTGTCCCATTTCCTGTCAGGAAGTTGTGACACTAACGTGAAGATATTGCAATGATTGGAGGTTACTGCTCCATACTGTGATTAAACCATTAACCAGCAGGCTTTAAAACCTACTGGTTACTTGAAGCCCCCAAATGGTTTCACATCCAACAAGAGAGGCAATTTACGTGTTACATAACATGTAGCCGCGTTCACGGAGCCACTGTTGCTGTGGAAAAGCAATAAGTATTACACATTCTGAGTGTGTTGTGTCTGCAGCCGGTTACCCAACATGCAAAGCGCATGCGCCGTATTAAATTGTGATCTGTGGCCTCTCTGGCTGTCCCATATTTTTTCCACATTACATCATAAAAGACGACTTACGGGGGAAAAAATGTTGAACATAAAATGTGTGTTTTGATTTTCTCTGCAACTTTTGTCTGAAACATTTTTCATTCTAAGAAGAATCCAGCGAGTTACTATGGTAAATGTATATTGGTCTCCATGTAAAGTACCCGCTGTTCTTGTCAGATTTTAATGAAACTTGTACTTTCTCGACAGATTGCCGAAAAACACTAAAATATCGATTTTTTTAATTCGACCAGTGGGAGCCGAGTTGTTCCATGAGGACAGACGGGTAGACAGACAGACAGACATGACGAAGCTAACAGTCACTTTTCGAAATTTTGCAAAAATTATACTTTCTGCCCACACTGTAGTTATGTGTTTCGTACTCGTATCGGAACGAACAGCGACTTCTGCCCTGTATAACTTTAAGTGATTGGTTTTTAAAAGAGGTGAAAAGTGTTTACTGCCCAGTAAGGACTGGGTCTTTAAATAATAGAGTTAGCGCTTGGTCTGTTAAGGGGTAACAAGCCTTAAATTTTCGCTGATGTGAGGAACGAAGCGTAATTAATAGTTATGAATACGAGTTGATTCATACCGCCTTCTAACACAGAGTACAGATCAGTATTAAGCAATTACTGTCTGCTGCTTTCAAAGTGTGCGCCGTCCACTGCTGTTACAGCGAGGATTTCATGTCTCCTCTAAAATTGAGCGAGTAATTTTTTGATTTCTTAATTTGAGTGTTACTCCTTCTTTAAAAAATTGTTCTGTATATTTTAATATTGACAAGAAACGCAGCTATGTACTGGGCGCAGGACGCCTGTTTCTTACTCGTATTTAATTAAGAAATTGTTCGTGCATCGTGTTACATGGCGTAAAGATAATACCGACTTAAATTCGTTATCAGACAGTCGCATCTTGCCAATAGTGCGAACTGAACGTATCATACCATTACGCTGTGGGAGAGGTCAGGCGTAGAGAATTCAAAGACTCGATCAAAGTTTATTGGATCATAAAAGACGCTTTGCAGGCCCTCCCGCGATACAGTGGTGACATCTATTAACTGCAGGGGAAGTCATCTTTCTCTTGCGATTCGCAGTTATTGCCCTTTTGCTTAGCAACCCTGGGAAAGGCGAGCGGGCGTTCATCTACCTTGATACGAATAAAGGGCGTGATAATGGCAGATGTAGGTAAACTGCAACAAAATTTTAACATCAGTGGAGGCTGGAAGGAATTAACTGACTCTAATAGCGGGACCAGACAAATGTTCCCAGGTCTCGGTATAATCTTGAAGGGTGACTTATCTACCAGTGGCGAATCCAGATCCGGGCTTCGGGTCTAGCGGAACGGTACATTACCGCATTGAGTTTTCTTCCGCTAGACCTGACCTTCGGATCAGTATTCGCCACTCCTGATGGACTACAGTTATAATTATGAGGCCTACATGTGAAAGGTTATTTAAATTATTATTATTATTATTATTACAGCAATTGTGTTTTCGCTCGGTGACAGTAGTTCTTACACTAGTACAGACAAAACAAATAAGAATAAATATACATAAGCGAAACAATACAAAAACACAGTGCAAACAACACACAACATAGTAAATACAAGTACACATATTACCAAAAGAGGTAATTCATGTTGGGCATGCATGAGTTTGTGCTTAGCGTTATGCTATTACTTGCACACATAGATTTATTGTGTGCTCAGTAGGTCCCTCTTGAAACAAAATATAGCAATTTTCTGACCAACCAAATCTACGAAGTAGTTTCCTGCTTCAGAACCTGACAGTCGCCATGTTGGTTAAGAAATTTCAAGTTTTTTTAAAAAACTCCACCGACCACTATACATTACCACACGTTTGACCACTTTGCACAGTCCAGACATTGTGTCTTTAACTTGTGTTTTAATATTATCTTCCCAGAAGGGTGTAGGTGGGGCAGTTAAAAATCTGTCACCTCCCACCTTCCACCTCCCGCCCACCTGCCGACGGTGACGGTAGTGCACACCGACAAGCAGCAACAGCTGCAGTATACAACACAGCTGATCCCTGAAGCCAAGAGTTACACCGAACAGGCGTCTGCTTGTTTGAAGAACAATCAGGCCATATGACACGTGTCTCACTGCACCATAACCAGATGTGTTCGCTGCGCACCTGTTCCGTGCTTATTTCGAGTACGCAATCGGAGCTTAGGGTACCGTGTTCGATATTTGGTCAGATATTAGCTGTGTGTGGACGTTGAACAAAGATACTGCTAAATGGCGGACTGCTTTTGGAAGAAGATTTTTAAGAAGAATGTTTTGAGGGGGGATTACAGTAAATAAAAATTGGAGAAAGTGATATAATAAGGAATTCATGCAGCTGTTTAAAGATTTAGATATACTTTCAATTGTCAGAAGCCTCGTAAATAGCAGCCTCGGTCCCAGGGCCGATAGACTGTCCCGAAACGTCGGTACGGAATCACTACTCTATGATGCGTAATGTGCCAGAAGATTGCAGATTTCATCTGCGTCGCGGCGGAAGCTTGAAGTCACACATGGTTTACTGTTACTAAATCAATTTCCAGGCCTGGGATTTATGTAGCTATCTGAAAGCACAGAGGGCCTGCCCTATTAAGGACGAGATGGTACAATTCTCAAAATAGCCTACTTCTTGGGAAATTGTATTGGAAACGATGACTGGAAACATCGTAATAGCTGGGGTAGATGCTCTTACGTGTGTCGTACTAAGCAAGGCAGAAAAATATGTGGCTTATGGGGAATTAGTTGGTACCACAAAATATACAACTTTATATCCGAGGTGTTGCACAAACCGAGGTCGTTATAACCAGGTTAAACTTTATTTCTGTGTTTCTTGTGATTATCACAATGAACAGCGATTATTTCCCTAAACAGAATTAATCGGCTTGTCTTTGTGTTCGAGACATTGTATTTATTTTAGGTTATTTGTCTTGTTTATAGTGGGGACCGCGGTAGTAAAGGGGGTAACATTTTATTGACAGTTGCGTAGCCCAACATGTGGCCTACAAACATTATATTTGGTATGCTGTATTTCAAAGACTTTTACCTCTGAAACAGATATATTTCGACACCATAGATTGTTACAACTGTGCCATAGAAACGATACGCATAGTGACGACAGACTGCCGGTGATCTGTATTTGATGCCGTGTAATTTGGTAGCTGTCTTCCTAACTACAAGGCGCCTAATACAACAGTATTTTACCTTGGTAGATCTCTACCGCAATAGACGGTGCCACATAACAGCAGTATCGTAACTTGGTAGCTGTCTACCGCAATAGGCCGTGCCACGTAACAGCAGTGTCGTAATTTTTAATATCTTCCAAATTATTCAGATCCTCACATCTCATTAAGCCAAAGTGTTTTAGCCAAAAGTTTTTTTTTTTTTTAATAACGTATCCCTTTATTTACTCTCAAGAAGTGTTCGCATTGTTTGCTACAATATTTACCAATTCCGACGCAGGGTAACTTTCCCTTATATCTTTATCATGACGTTATTTGACGTTTGATTGACAGAGTACTGATGTGTGCCCCATTATGCATTCTGATCTAAATGTGACAGGCCTGTCAGTTCACAGGAGAGGCTCTTAACATTCAACTTATCTGGCATTCCTTTCGCTGCGTGCTGCCTGCTGACTGCTGTGTAACAACAGCAGTAGTTCTCTTAGCCTCTTTTATCGGTCTGACCTATACGTAGGGTTACAAGCTTTCACGTCCGGACTAGTACACGTGATAGTGTTTGCCTTTTAACACCATGTAGGATCAAGATGATACCGACGTTTCGATAGAACTTACAGCCTTCGTCTTCAAATTGACGGGTTCATGTGGACTCTGAAGTGATTAAGGAGGGAAATGGGCAGATGAATTAGGAACTTGGATTACAAAGTATCAAATATGTGTAATATACAGTCGGAACACAACTGTGTTATATTATCAAGTATTATACAACATAATGGGGAGGACTGTCCTCAAAGTAGGAACTTGGAAGAACTGCGGTCAGAGACGTGCGTAATTGTGAGATTAAACTGAGATAACCGGCCTAATGAAGGGCTATCTCGTGGCTCTTCGTAATATGGGAATTGTGAACAATTACAACAGAACTCCACTTATCCGGATCGCCAATTGGTCCAGATCGGCTTGGCTCTACCGCTAAACATTTTCTTACTGTAACTGTACTGCATTTCTTCATGGCATAAAATTTTCCCCCAAATTGTCAAATACAGTAAAGGATTTATATATTAATGTTTTATTTGTACGTACATAAATATGTAGCCTAAAACAGCCGTTTGTAGAAATGTTTTTCTGCTTCAACCTGCCGATGTAGCCTATTAAAAAAACCCAGTTATTCGGATTTTCTGCATAACCGGATGGCTCGCCGTCTCAATTGATCCGGATACGTGGAGTTCTACTGTATTTTGTGCCATTGCACATGTACGGCTATTTTTGAGGCTGTAGCGTTTGGAAAATGAAAATTGAAGACTTCTGTCATGTGTGTGTGTGTGGGTGTCTGAAAGACGTAGCTAACCTCAGGAAAGTGAGACCAATCCCGTCCTTGTAGAACGCCTTCTCCTTTCTGTCCTTCAGGATGTAGCTGGGACTGCCACAAGCTTCTCTGCAGAAACCGTCGTGCCGCCATCACTTCTTGGGTTACTGCTCGATTTATGTCACTTATCTTCCTCCTCCGTAATCACTTGAGGATCCATCTGAACCTGATCCAGTCACCGTGAAGATGGAGGCAGCAAGTAGCTTTGAAACGCCGGTATAAATTTAAAATCCCATACGGTGCGACAACCCAGACGTCTATCGCGTGATTAGTTACCTGGTTAGCAAAGGGACTGACAGCTTACCAGACCGCCGGTCTGCTGTATAAATGATGTGTTGGTTCGGCGGTCGTGTTACCTGATAAGTGGATTAATAGAAGTACAGATTTAATCTGACCGCGGTGGCACAGTGGTTAAGGTGCTGTGCTACAAATCGGAAGATAGCTGGTTCGATCCCAGCTGGTGTATTTCATTGACATAATCCTTCCGATCGCACTGTAGCCCTGGGGTCGACTCAGCCTCTAGCAGAAATGAGTACCAGGAGTATTTCCTGGGGGTA
>Ga0136643_10015261_pt1 | contig 11547 bp, 11 predicted proteins | sample TergutLab28metaG_FD_96883 | JGI IMG/M metagenome (GOLD analysis project Ga0136643, IMG submission 96883) | Labiotermes labralis P1 segment gut microbial communities from Petit-Saut dam, French Guiana - Lab288 P1 (version 3) (version 3) | ecosystem: Host-associated > Arthropoda: Insects >...
ACTTTTGCGGATAGAGGGGTGTCACGTGGTCAGCGCAACGGGTCCCCACAGCCGTTAATCTCTGTTTTCTAGACCTGGAGCCGCTACTTTTTTCATTCAAGTAGCTCCTCAATTGAACTCACGTGGCTCACGAGGCTGAGTGGACCCCGTTCCATACCCACTACTACTCAGAAAATCTGGTAGCGCCGGGGATCGAACCCGGGACCTCTGTACCTGTAGCCAGAAACTCTGACCACTAGACCACAGAGGCGGTCCGTTGTTTCCTTTACCTATCTAAAACCCAGGAAAGGTGGGGGGAAGAAAGCATTTCTATTTGTCTCACCATGTTTGTTCTATCAGCAGTAATAACCCCGTCATCAAAAGGACAAGCTGTGGGCTAAACGGTATAAATTCGATACCCGCACCAATTACCTCTGTGGTCCTACCAATCGCCTTTTCACGCATTCCTACTCCTGCGGTAAAGCGGCCAAAGCTTCAAAATAATCACCCACATATATTTAGCAACATTACCGAGTAAAATGTGTGGGGTTTTACCTCCACTTCACCTACGCGCTTTATATCTTCATTTTTACCCCAGTGGAATGGACCCCCTTCAAAGCGAACCGAAAGGAGCACCTAAACGCCAGCAACGCAGTCGCACCGAGACCGAGAGGTTAAATATAAATGAGGATACAGAGAAAATAGCTGGCTGCACCAAGACTAGAGAATTAGAACACGTGGTTAAATTTTAGCATAACACAAAATCTGAATGGGAAGATCAAGGGAAGAAAACCAAACCTTCGAAGAGGAGGAGGAGGAGGAAAGGGATTATTATACGGACAGGCAACAAGAAGACACAGAATACATAATGTATGATAAACTACACATCGTAGATTGTACGAATGATATAAGGACTGTGTGAACCACAAAAGAACCTGTTGTTAACAGGCACATACCTGTAAATATGAACTTGAAACTCATCACATAAATATTAATCCTTTAAAAGCCAAAGGCTCCGTTAGGTGTCTCCAGATTTAACATCTAGAAATTCTACGTTCTTCCCAGAGCGCATTCATATGTTCTGTGTGGATCTCAGAACAAACATCAATTATTTCCCAATACACAGTTCACTGACTGCTGTTTAGGCGCGTTCGCAAAATTGCAAAAAGCGACTATTAGCTTCGTCCTGTCTGTCCATCTGTCCGTCCGCATGGAACCAACTTGGCCACCACTGGACGGATTTTCACGAAATTTGATATCTGATGATTTTTCGAAAATCTGTCGAGAAAATTCAAGTTTCATTAAAATCGGACAAGAATACAGGGTACTTTACATGAAGGCCAATTTATATTTTTATCATATCTCGCTCGTTTCTTCTTAGAATGAGAAATATTTCAGACAAAGTTGCACAGTAAATCAAAACACGCGTTTTGCGTTCCGCATTTTTTTTTTTCGAAAATCGTGCCGTTTATGAAATAATGTGGAAAAATTGTGTAGAGCGGGGCGGACCACAGATGACAATATGGCGTTTGCGCGTTGCATGCTGGATACCTAAGGCCACAAATACATACACTCAGGTTGTGTAATACTCATTGCACTTCCACCACAACAATGGTTGCACGAACGCGCCTCAATGTTACGCTATACCTACATTGCCTGTCTTGTTATAACTGACGGAGTCGGAGGAAGCTGCGCGGTTCCAAATGAATCTTTAAGTATCAAACTATTAATTTTCATCTTTAAATACCCCAGATCGGTCCGTATGAGATTAGTGGTGGACGAAGCAGCAATGGACAGGCTTTCCTCCGAATACTTCGGCTTTCCCCTGTCAACATCCTTCCACCAAAGCACCACTGGGTAAAACATGTACTTTCACTTTCTTTAACTATTTAGAGGGTTATATAATGGGAATGTGCCTAATTAGCGCACAAAACAAGAAGGAATTAATACCCTTATCAATAAATACGCATCCTGGTCACAAGGTCAGCATTTTATAGACCTGTTTAATATCAGTGTTAGAATACCTATACTTACTTACTCCATGGTGCAGAATCCTTCTTGAGAAGCTAACCGGTTTGCAGCTAGTAAAGAAATTCTCCGCATTTCACGGAACCCGAAGGTTCATTACCGCACGCACAAGCCTCCGCCACCTGTCTCTATCATGGGCCAGTTCAATCCAGTCCATATACCCATATCCCACCTCCTGAAGATCCGTCCTAATATTATCCACCCATCTACGCCTAGGTCTCCACAGTGGTTTCTTTCCCTCCGGTTTCCCCACCAAGACCCTATACACCCCCTACCCTCACCCATACGCGCCACATGCCCAGCCCATCTCATTCTTCTCGATCTTATCACCCGCACAATATTGGGTGAGGGGTTACAAATCATTTAGCTCCTCGTTATGCAATCTCCTCCATTCCCCCGGTTACCTCGTCCCTCCTAGGTCCAAATATTCTCCTCAACACCATGTTCGAATACCTATAACTAACTTTAGTACTGTACGTGCCGTGCACGATGCAAGAATTCAATTTATATAAATTCATAAATTGAACCTGTGACTAAATGCACAAGGAGGAGTCCCTGTTGAGGAAGTCAAGAAATTCCCCTCTTTTGATGGAATTCGAAGGTTCACTGCCGTGTTCAGATGTCACCTTTAGTGGTCCTTATCACGATCCAAATTAATCAAGCCCAAATCCCAGCATTCTGCAAAAACAGAGTGGAGAACGGATAAGAACGGATAAGAACCGCCCCAGTTTTAGAGCACGCCATCACGGTGGCCCCATGGGCGGCCGGGAACCCCACGGACTAACATCCTCTAATAACAACAAACTAACCTTTCAAATGCAATACATTTGTTGTTCTTTTATTACCAATAAAATTCTTACTGTCATTTTCACTAAGACCGGGCTACCGTTTCATGCGCCATTTTGTATAAGACTGTTTTAATACTATCGTACCATCTACCCCCCAGATCTCTTCTTCTGGCATTGTTACAAAAACATTACATAACCTTCTCCTATCTCCCCAGCCTGCTAAGTCCTATCCTACTTCATTTTGTCATCTCAATAGTACAAATTACTAAGCTCCTCAATATGTAATTTTCTCCAGCCTCCTACTGCCTCCTCCCTGTTCATTCCAAACACCCCCTTCAGTACCCTGTTCCCGAACACCCTCATTCTATGTCGTTACCTCAGAGTGAGATCAGAGATCCGGAAAAAAAGTCACATTACTTACTTCTCTCCTTTGGTTCTTCAACTTTCACAAATTAGGCCCTACATCAGTCACGATTAGAACGGATTATAAAGAGACCTCGTATATCCACGACTCCAGCAGGCAACGGCTCTATATGAGAGCTAACCACAAAGTATAATAAACGAACGTAAAGAGGTGAGAATGTGCTCCTTCGCCCATCGGTTCGCATAACTCGTCTCCGAAAGTATGTGACGAATTTCAGTTGTAATTGGAAACGGGACGTCCATTAGGAAATTGTTTTGTTTTGCTGCACGCTCATTAATCATACACCCTACTTTTCATTAATCTCAAATCGTCATCATTAAAAGGTACAGGTAAAAATGCCCCTGTCCACGCCATAAAGGTGTATAAGGGGAGCAGAGGTGCAGCTCCACTCATTCTTGACCTCAGCACTAGATGGGGGTGAGTGGTTAACTTCATGCCCCAGGAGGTAAACCCATTACCCACTGAATAAGAGGCTGGGTGTGCCCCAGAGCCGGTCTGTACGGTTTTCGAAGAGAAAAATCTCTTGTCCGTGCCGGGGATTCGAAACTCAGACCTTCTACCGTAGCTGCTTACTATACCAACCACGCTATTCCGGCCCCAGTTCTAAAAGAAACAAGATTACGTTTACAAATCGGTAGCTACATAACTTAAAATGCAGTACATATCTCGTCAGTATCTGCAGAAGGTATTTCTTGATCCAAGGAATATTTACTCAAATACAAGAAACAACTTCTTAGTCTGACGCAGCGAGATTAGCCCGGTAATGGCTACTATTCGACAGGTGCCAGGTTCGAATCTAGCCCGCAACACTATGCCGCTAGTCAAATTTCGCCATTTTCTTCAGTCACCTCCAGGAAAATTACGACGCACTGCATTACTTACGTCACAACCACTTTCTTCCACGCCACTTGTAAGTCATTATTTAGTAATCAGTCAAACAATTCAGCGCAATACAGACTGCGATACTGACGTCGTTAAAGAAGCCACACATTTCACAGTCCTACAGACTTGCATCTGCAATAAATGAACATCGAGACGTCGGAGATAACGCTTAACATGCAAAGAACACGTTTGGAAATTCACTGCAATTAGCAGGCATTCTCAGTGTTGCATACATGCATTACGCATTCCTCAGCCGCCTCGTTATGCGTCACGTGCTTGGTAAGGCAACCACATTCTAAACACTTCAAACTGTACCCCGCTTAGCTGCGTCACAATTCGTCTAGCAATAAGCACTCTGCTCCTGACATCAGCCTCTTGCGTCACTTGACTCTTACCCTTGTTACCCAGAGTAACTCCATGGTCGGCTACGTTTTGTGTGATGATTCGGCAGCAGATAGCGTAACTGTTGCGAGCAATCAACGCTGTCCCCCGTGTTCCAGGTCACGTACACCCTGGTAAAGCGGGTTCGAAGCCTATAGTGCAGACGTACATGATCCCGCATTCGTTTCGTGTTGTCCCATGATCAGGGACACCATTTTTTAAACCCCAAAACATTTAGGTGCCGAAAAGGGAGTAGCAGAGGACAAAACGTTTAACCGATCACGCAACGGAGCAGCACAGTAGTTTATTCATATTACTGGCAACCAGGTATCTCAGATAAAAATTACGACAAAGACAAAACAATAATAATAATAATAATAGGGGGCCTGGAACCATTTCAAAATCACTCAGACATTACATGGACAACATACCAGGAAAGCATGAAATTAAGTAACTACACGTATAAACAACAGCCATATTGGGCACTGAACGCATACTGCAGAAGTGCTAAAGTAAAAGTACAAAACATACTTCACGGGCGAAATAACATTACACGTAGCACAAATTGCAAATACACGGCAGATGCAATAGAATGTACCCTAGAAACATGGTTTGTTGCAGGTATATAATTGTAAATACCCTGCATAAAGGTGATGCCAAAGATGATGATAATAATAATAATAATAATAATAATACACAAACTCACACACTCAGTGTACTTGCTGATCTCCATTACATATCCGTTCCCCGTCCTTCCCAATCTCAGTTCAGACTAAATGCAAACGGTAATCATTCACACACAAGTACACATACTTTGCATAAAATCACCAATCATCCATAAACACGAACCCTCCTACATTTATCGGCGATACATCGCCATCCTCCGGGCGACATTAATACAAAATAACACAAAATTAACACAGACATATTCTTGAATAAAATTCATTGATGTGCTACCGTTTAAACTGTATATGGTAACCTGCGTGGAAAAAGCTAGTGTCGAAGTTTTCCATACAAAATGATCAAGTCGCTGTAGTGTGTGTCCGGTGCAGGGGCGTACCGTTAACTGATGTCTCCATGGCGAATTATCACTGGAACACGCTGGACAGTTAATGTGTATGGGTGATAAGTGATTTTATGTAAATTGTCTGGTTTTTTAGCTGTATGTGGGTGATTGTAATCACAAGGCACGGGACGACTAATACTAAATCTACAATCACCCGTTCTCTGAGGGTGTTTGAGAATAGGGTGTTGAGTAGAATATTTGGGCCTAAGAGGGACGAGGTGACAGGGAAGTGGAGAAAACTACATAAGGAGGAGCCTAATGATCTGTACTCCTCACCCAATATTTTTCGGGTGATAAAATCGAGAAGAATGAGATGGGCGGGGCGTGGGGAGGAGGGGCGTATACAGGGTTTTGGTGGGGAAACCTGAAGGAAAAAGACCATTTCGGAGACCCAGGCGTAGATGGGAGGACAATATTAAGATAGATCTTCAGGAAGTGGGATGTAGGGGTGTAGACTGGATCGAGCTGGCTCAGGATAGGGACAGGTGGCGGGCACTTGTGAGTGCGGTAATGAACCTTTGTGTTCCGTAAAATGCGGGGAATTTCTTGACTGGCTTGGAACCAGTTAACTTCTCACGAAGAACTCTGCACCATGGAGTAAGTAAATAAGTAAGTAAGTAAATAAGTAAGCATAATCACATGCATACACATCTCCTATTTCTTTCTGTTAGAGGCCAGTTGATGGCTGCCCTACTCCTGTAAATGTTTCCTCCCACTATGAGAAGCTAATGTGTTAGGATACTTTGTCACATATACTGTATTTTTATTAACTGGAAACCGCCGGGACACCGGGACAGAGATATTTAAAGCCCAAAAAACCCGGGATTGTCCCATGAAAAACTGGGCGAAACGATCCCTAACCTATAACGTGACTACAACAGTCAGGTCATGCGTCGCACCGAATAGTCCTACGGCCTACTTTCATCCTTTGTGCACTCTCTACATTTACCTCAGAGCAAGCAGAACCAACTCACGGCCCGCCAGATTTTTATGAGGCCCGCAACCGCATTTACAAATTACATACGTAATACGAAAATTTCGGGGCCGGTATAGCTCAGTCGGTATAACGACTTGCTACGGGCTGGACGGTCCGGGGAACGGAAGCCCGGTGGGGACGAGATTTACCGCACCTGTCCAGACCGGCCCTGGGGCCCACCCAGCCTCCTATACTATGGGTACCGGTTCTTTCCTCGGGGTAATGCGACCGAGGCGTGGAGTTCACCACTCGCCCCATCTAGGGCCGAGGTTAAGGAGAGAGTACAGCTATGCATCTACGCCCGCCCTGGGCCTTCGTGGCCTGTTCTAGCGTGAAATTTGCCTTTACCTTTAAAACGAAAATTTCACAATAATTTAGCTAGCTACGCCAATGGAGGAACAGCGTCATGAAACAGACCAGAACCCCCCACTCCACAACCCGTTACCTATCCGCCCTCAATGACACAAGCCCCTTAGCTGCAGAATAAGCTCTGCAGTTGTAAAGAGCCTTGTTTATAAACCAAGTGATCGATTCTCACGACCTCGAGGTCTACGGCAGCCAAGTTCTCATGGCGTTCGAAAATAGAGTTCGTAGATATCGATGCATGCACGCGTCTTTCGTTGCTGCACTGTAAAGATAGTTTCCAATGAAATGACCTCTCCATTTACCGAGTTCTGCCACTTATCTGATTCAGGGCAGGCATGTATATCGATCAGCCCCAAGAAGTGAGGCCATAGCACAATCACACATTTACAGGACTCTTCACCATCTGACGGTCAAGAGGATGACAAAATCTTATCGAAACCTGCCCGCCGTGAGTTGTAACCATTTCTACGCCACTTTATTTTTACGTATCAATTTGGGCGTCAGCACATCTCGCAGTAAGGACATAAACCTATTCCCCCCTCACAAAAATTTGTGGTGATTTCACAACAGAAATTAGAGTCCTCAGACGGACAGCCGAGAAAACTGGGTTCGAATCCCGACAGAAGCAGGAGATTTATCACTTAACAAAAAGTCCAAACCGGTGGCTATAGGGCCCACCTAGCCTCATATTCAATTGGTAAAGGGGGTACTTTTCCCTAGGGTAAAGCGGCCAGGACGTTAAACTTACCATTCAGCTCCATCTAATGTCGAGGTTTAAAATAAATGGAGCCAAGCATCCACACTATACGGCGTAGGTCTGCAGCCACGCGCTTACTGGTATTTAGGGTTCGAATCCTGCCGGGGGCATTGAAGTCTGCCTCTTGTGAATGTTATGTTGCCAGGTAGAGGTCTCTGGGTCGGGCTGAACACTCGTCCAGAGGAGTCCTACCGAGTGTGGTGCGTCTGAGTGTGATGATGAAGCCTCAATACTGAGAAGGCCCTGGCCCACTATAAAGAGCTGCTGCGCCATGGGAAAAAAAATACATCTCCCTCCCCCCTCCCCCCCCATGCCTTCACGGCGGGTGTAGGGGGCAACGTTACCTTACGTAGAGTTTTCAGGCTTTCGCGGATGGCGTTAAATGCGTGTAATCAAATGCGTGACCATGCAGCGTACAGGAATGCAGGTTTCCCGCCGTCTCAGCAAACGCTACATGGCACCTTCAGGTCAGCAGATCTGTGAGGTTTTTAGAAGGCCCTTACAAAAATGGTGCAGAAATCCCGTGCGCCAAGTACAAATTTTGTACGGTGGCACCTAATATCTGTTGGTCCGCAATACCGAACTTGTTTCATGTCACCCTTCTGACCTCTAGAATTTTAATGTGGCTCCTAGAATTCTGGAAAATTTCCACGCCCGTGAGTTACACGGAAAAAAGCAGTCGGCGGAGTGCTGGTGTTGACGGACGGAGAACAATCACCGGGCAATTCTTTCCTCTCCGAAATGTCGTTAAGTATCCGCCACAATGCAAAGCGCCACAGTACGTAAGACGCTAAGCCCTACTGCTAACGCCTCTAATATCCCATGTCATAGCTGCGTATTCATTGCGTGTAAACAACGTACAGGGATACTGATAAGTCCTTAGCCTGAACAGGAAGGAAATAAGCTAATGTTTCTGTCAGAATGGCGTGAATTTCCTTCGGCTCCTTGCCCTTCATAAAAAAAAAATTGATGACAGCTCGCGTCTCGATGTTGTTGAAATCGCGCGCGTCCCTGACATGCTTCCAAGCTTGTTTCCTTCCTGGTCGGGCTAAGGACTTATCAGCACCCCGGTATTCTGCCGTACTATCGCTACGTTCATCCCGTTTGATAGTTGCGATTTGAATCAAAACTATCATTGCGAAGTATTGGTATGTACTGCGCAACGCGAAGTCCAAACAACAAAAAAGAATCTGCAATCCCAAACTCCTGTCTAAAAACGTAAAGATCAAACACAAAACTGTAATTTTATCTGCGATTTTGTGTCAGTGTAAAGTCTAGTTTCTCGCCCTAATAGGGACAGCACCAACTCAAGGTGTTCAGAACAGGAAAATGAGAATATTGGGAAAAAAAGACGGAGGCAGGGATAAGAGGTCAGAAAGAAATTCAAAATAAGGAGCAAAAGATTGGTGAAGCATTAATTCGCATGGAGGGAAACATAAGTGCATAAAACGTTTCAGCTGGAAGAACCTAAAGAAAGATGGAAAAGGTAAAGCAATCCCTGATCAGGCATCGACAGGCCCTGAGGTTTCCAGGCTGCTGAGGCCCCCAAATTTCAAGACAGTCGACACACGATAGTGGTAAAGTTATCAGCCCTACGCACCTGCCGACTTTACCCCCCCCCCCAGAAGATATTCCTGGCACACATTTCTGTTACAGGCTGAGTCCAACCCAGGGCCATAGTGCGGCTGGAAGGATAATGTCTATGAAAAATTCCAACTCCAACATCGGAAATCGAACCCGCGTCCTTTCGGCTTGTAGCGCAGCGTCTCAACCAAACGCGCCACCGCATGCCCGCAAAGAAAGACATATCTTCGAAAATCCGGGCATATGTTGGAGGATAATATTTAAATGGATCGTGACAGATCTTTGACTGCATTCGTCTGCCAAAGGGTTGGGCTCAATGACGAGACCTTGTGACAGTAGCAATGAACCATCGGATTACGTAATGGGGGGATAAGTAATCGAACATTAGCTTTTCAAATAAAAAAGGGCTTTGCTCTATGGAGTACATTCCCTAGTTGTATTTTGGTTTTCCACATGTGCAATGAACTTTATCTTCTGTTTCTTATGTTTATTGGACCGTGCATCATTGTGATAACTGTAGAATCACAAAACCAACTAGATACCACTTGATATTTTATTGTACTTCTTACAGGCTCAACATGTTTCGAGCATTACTACGCCCATCACCAGGAGCTCGCGACTAGGATGTTGTTTACCACATTGGTCGTTTCGTTCTTGGTCTGCTGTATGTAGGTGGTGATGAGGTGCAGTTAGGCTGGAGTGGTGTCCGGGTTGCAGGCTCAAGCTCAAGCTCAAGCTCAAGCGAGCTCCTGATGATGGGCATAGTAGTGCTCGAAACATGCTGAGCCTATAAGAGGTACAATAAAATATCATGTGGCATCTAGTTGGTTTTTTTATTCTTCAGAACTTCATCTTGTTCACGTCCGTGCACTAATATCACTATTTCACATTAAAAAAACCGACTAATGCACACATATTATTCACACCACTTTATTAACACTGTGACACTCCGAAGTGTCTCAGCCATCAAAGGTCATCTTCAAGGAGAACGACAGATACATTTCAACAGCAAGGTCAGCAAAATGAGTTACCAGACTTAAAATTCAGCTTAGGGGACAGAGTGTAATATAAATACACACAAAATATAAATGCGTGCATAGTCGGTTTTTTAAGTCGCAATGTGTCCAATGACAACAAACACACGTTAGCTTGTTGAAGAATAAATAACCAACTAATGTCACTTGTTATATTTACTTTACTTCTTAGATACTCATCATGTTTCGGGCATTAATATGTCCATCTTCAGGAGTTTGCGTCTATATTGTTGAACCACCACATTGGCTGTATTGTTCTTGGATTGGTGTGTGTTGGATTTAGGGTGCGGTTGGGCTAGGATGGTATCCGGGCTGCCGGTTGAAGCACAACTTGTGTTGGTTTTCTATTATTCAAGTATCACAATGATGCACGGTCCAATAAACATCCGACACACGTTAGCTAGTGTGACATTAAGCGATACGTCGTAAGAGAAATCACAATGTCGTCTTGCTGAAACGTTTCTACTGCCAGACCAAAAGGTCTTCCTTGTCCCCCGCCATAACGGATGTGCCGTATCCTGACAGTGCAGTACCGATATGATAAGCAATCCTACGAGGAAGAATGGGTCTTCCTTCCAGCAGTTAAGTAAATTACCTCTAATTATGCAACCCGAAGACCATCACAGTCATTAAAAATTATACCAGCAGTTACTGTTCTAAACCACTTTTTCATAAATAACCGACCGACTAACTCCACTGAGTAAAGTCCTCTTGAGAAGCTAACAGTTCCACACCGAGTCAAAAAAACGCCCTACATTTTATCATACACGAAGGATCATATGTATGGCATTCAAAAGAAACCGCACCGGGTCCATATGCTGCGTCAGACAAATCAACTCTACACTTTCCCACCCTGCATCTTTAAAATCAATTTCAATATTTTCCTCCCACCTGCCCCTAGGCCTTAAAAGTAGCCTCTTTCCTTCTGGTTTTCCTGCCAAAATTGTATGCAATTCTGTCCCATGCCAGCTACAACTTATCTCCTTTAATTTCAGGAACCGAGTAATCTCTGACTATGAAGTTCCCCCTTACGCCACTTCATCCAGTCTCCTGTTTCCTTCTTCACTCTTGGTACTAAATATTCTTCTACCAGCCTTGATCTCGAACGCCTTCAGTGTACCACCTCCTCCGATTGTAAGAGACAAAGTTTCAACCCCCCCCCCCCCCCAAAAAAAAAAAATAAAAAAAATATTTTTTTAAAAAAAAACTAATATTTTTTATTCATCAAAAAAAAAAAAACAAAAACACCCCAACATAGTAGGGAACAAATCTCCCACTCTAT
>Ga0136643_10015262_pt1 | contig 11547 bp, 7 predicted proteins | sample TergutLab28metaG_FD_96883 | JGI IMG/M metagenome (GOLD analysis project Ga0136643, IMG submission 96883) | Labiotermes labralis P1 segment gut microbial communities from Petit-Saut dam, French Guiana - Lab288 P1 (version 3) (version 3) | ecosystem: Host-associated > Arthropoda: Insects >...
AATGCAGTTTGTTTCATAATTCTAACGCATTTGGTTCCTGTATTATTCACATTTTATATACAGGATGTGCTAAAATTAAAAAAATAATTCCGGCGCCAAAAGGTTAAAGAAATAAACACAGGCATGTGGGGGTTGTAACCGGTTAGTGGTTCTGTTAATGATAAGAAATTAAGTGCAAAATTAGAGTGAATTTTACTGCGTGTGTGACGTAATAATGATAAACTTAATAATACATGAGCCAGTACGTAATTACCTGTCTTGCAATTTGATTTGTTCCGAGGGTCAAAAAGATTCCAACTGTATAAAATATTAATGTTTGCGCCATAAACTATTCTTGCGCCGCATGTTTCATCACGCGTGATATTGATTGCAGATAAACAGTGTAGATTCTTCGGTTGTCCTGTATTCGATGATCAAGCCTTTCTATAACCTTACAGCATTTTAATCAATTGTCGTCCAGAAAGCGTATCATTGCTTACATTTAGCCCTGTTTTGAGAATTCCCGCCTTTTCTTAAATATGGATCGGACACTAAATTCGTAATTACAAAGTAAATTATTTCAGATTTCCAATCCCTGATTTCAAAATCAGATCACACGTCTGTTGTTGTGTGGCACATTTTATCATGCCAGCAGCCAAGTTGTAAACGTCTCCATAAGAAGTAAAAATTCCTCATGCACTGACAGCTGTTTCAGGTTGAACAAACAAACAAACAAACTAACTAACTAATATATCAGAGAACGACCCCGTCTCCATTACCTGCAGAACCCTTATGATGAAGACGGGGTTGGCCTCTAAAATATTGGTTTGTTTGAATCAAACTGAAGCGGCAGTCAGTCGTTAATATTTTACTGAATTTAATCGCGTGAAACCTCAAAACACAGGTCACAGAACTGTTAGTCCGCAAAGGGCAGTGTATTGCAACTAGCAGATATGAGGGAAAGGTTTTCGTTTTTTTATATCCAGCATCTTTTGCAGTGCTACCAACGTGACTGTCGATACATGTATTCTGGACTGTGGCGCCTCGTACTTTGGGGAATTATTTGCGTCTTTCGAAGGAGCTCCCTGCCTCGGTTTTCAGGAAATCTCAAGAAGAATCAACCCTCTTGTACTACACTGAGAATAACCTGAAGAGGGAAGCCGAAAACTCCTCTGCAACATAGTTATTTACCAATCGGCTTGGCGCCATATTCCACAAACCTTGAATCTTCGTCAACACTGCTGTGATGATTTCAGACCCTTCATTAAATACTCAAATGTAATTCGCGGATTCTTCAAAGATATATCAGTTGTGCAGTGTCGCCTGCGTACAAGACAGGAAACGTACGTATAACACACTGAGGCTCGCATTCGTAACCATTGTCATAGAAAAGCAATAACTGCACATATTCTTAGTGTGTGTCTGTAACCTTAGTTACCCAGCATGCAGATCGCATGTGCCGTAATATACTGTCACGTGTGGCCTGCCCGGCTGTATATATTTTTCCACATTACTCATAAACGGTACGATTTTCGGAAACATGTTATTGAACATAAATTGTGTGTTATGATTTCTCTACAAATTCTGTCTGAAGCATTCTTCACTCTAAGAAGAATTCAGCGAGATATTATCATAATGTATTTAGGACTTCAGGTAAAGTATCCATTATTCTTGTTGGATTTTAATGAACCTTGAATTTTGCCGAGAGATGTCGAAAAATACTCAAATGTAAATTTTCATAAAAATCCGTCCAATGGGAGCCGAGTTGTTCCGTGCGGACAGACAGACGGACAGGCAGACGGAATTTATCACGATTCACGGTCACCTGAACGTCATGTTCATTGTTGAAGACATGATGTTAGAGTTTTTATTATAGCTGTTGTTGTTAATGTTGTTATTTGTCCCTTTCTGTATGGAAGGCATGTAGGACATACAGGGCGACCTACAGGGATGAAAATTGCGCACGAAATTCTAGCCCGAGTATAAGAAACAACTTCGAACACAAGTATATTTGAGGAAAATACGAAAACGTATCCTAAACAAACAGGGTTTATTAGTGCTTTTTCGATTAATCTGACTCAGGTTAAGGAAAATTAAAGTTCTTTTGTGACAACTGCAATGAACTTCAGGCTTTAATTTTAAAAAGAGGGCATTTCTTGACAGTTTAAGCAAATATTTGCTTTTCGAGAAGGAGTTCCGGTTTGATTTAGTTTTGCTGTGGTTCTTCTTCTTATATTGTCAGTTCTAGAACAAATTCCCAGCAGATACGGCACGTGATTTCACTACATGCCACCTGATTGGCATTGGATATGAAATAAGCAACCGTTACTGAAAATTATGTATTTATAATGATATGTAATGGTTGTTTGGAGGGCGACGGTACGGCAGTCCGATGTATGCGTGTATAAATCAAAATTAATTGCAACCGATTTTTGATTTATCGTGTTGGTAGTTGAATGAAGAGTTGGTCTATGGAAGTTTCGTAGCGCGAGGGGCTGGGATTCGAGATACATCAGCTACTCGCAAGTCTTTTTTTGTTTCCATTAAATTACGTCCTCCCTTATAGACAAGCGTAATTTAAATTGATGGTACAAGCAAGTGTAGAACAAAGAAGGAGAAAAAATGGAGACAGGAGAGACAGAAAGCCAGGAACACATCTTTAAATGTGTGATGATTTTTGTCTTTATCTTTAAGAACCAAGCTTTGAAAAAGTATTATTGTAAGATTGTAAATATGTCCTTAATATTTATTAACCTCATCACTAGATGGAAGAGAGTGGCCATCTTCATGCTAAGGCTGTAAGATACCACCACTGGGTATTATTCTGGGCCACCTCAATTCTGTCCCCGTTATCACGCAATATTTATCTAAAAAAAATGTAATATCATACTCTATCTGCATCGGTTTATCCAAATATTTCTTTCCGTGCCATGATTTCCTACTAAGTTTGTGTTTTCGAGAATCTAGTTGGTAATTTCTGCCGGTTCCAGTGGCCTTGCGGCCGCTCGCCAATTGAGATTGTGGGTTAGAATCCCGCCAGAGGCATGGATGTTTGCCTGTTGTGAGTGCTGTTGTGAGTGTTGTGTGTTGTCAGGTAGAGGTCTATTGGACGAGCTGATCACTCGTCCAGAGGAGTCCTACCGACTGTGATGCGTCGTTTTGTGTGATCTAGAAACCTCAAGAATAAGGAGGCCGTGGCCCGTGTTGGGCCGCAACACTACAGGAAAAAATATGTAATTTTATACTGATAGTGCTGTACTTGTCCCATTTGACTTCTTGTACTGACACTACATCTAACACACACTTCGCTAATTCTCTTGTCATGGTCGTCAGAGACTCTAACTCATCGGCAAAGATAAACGTTCAGGCCCAAGAGACTCAATAACTGGGGCTTGTGCCAAATGTTAACTGAGTTTCTACATGTAATTATTAGCGATTCTACTCCCAGCCGTCTGTCAGAAGGACGGAAACTAGTCCGAATGCAAACCCACAAAATTTTGGTCGCGCCATGAACCTTAACGACCCCGCAGCCACGGGGTCCGCAACAGCCTTGTCGACACCTCTGTCCTAGCCTATATGGAGTTCTCTTCACAAGTTCCAAGTTTCATGTCCCTTGTACATTGATTAGGTCATTCCACAGGATCTGTCCAAGTCTCGACTCCCATGCCCACCAATCTAGAGGACCACCCTTGTCGGCTGTCCATGACTACTAATTCAGTCAGTTCGCAGCTACTCTTCTTATCTGGAGGCCGTACACTCCAACACTAATGCTCCTGTCCTGTATTGAGTTTCAAGGAAATCTGTCATAAAAATGCCATAATCCACCAGTGGACCTCATAATGAACCACCTGAGTCCAGTATGCTCCCAAAACCCTGCCATTTTAAGGCCACTTTCGGTATGATCTTTTCCTGTGCATCTATGGCTATCAAGTGACTTTCTTTCTCAAGTTTTCCTCATTAAATTTGGTACCTATTCACCTCCTGCCTTCCCTTATGATCGCGTGTCTGTCTCAACATCACCCACGGAATGAACGACCTAATTATGTTTGGTGCAAGACAGAGAGTATAAATGTTCCTGTCATGTAATTTCCTCCATTTTCCTACTATTTTATTTGTTATTATTATTATTATCATCATTATCTTCCTCGAATTTGTCTCAAGAGATTAAGCAAAACTTGATAAACCTCAGTCAGGTTAGGTGGTGTTACGACCGAATTCAGAAAGGGCCACCTCCAAATTGCAAGACCGAACCATGACAAACAATAAGCCAAATTATTCTCTACGCTGTCATGAGGTATACTTATTCCTCTCATTGTGACACGTTATTTTCACACCCTTCAAAACAAAAAATATTTTAGTTTTGTGTATAGTAAATGGTAAAGGTAATTGCATCCTATAAACAGGCCAAGAAAGCCCAGAGGGTATTAGAGATATACCTTTAATCTTTCTTAACTTCGGCGCTGAAAGGGGTGGATGGTCAACGCCACGCCCTGACCACATTTCCTCCGAGAAGTACCCGAGTTTTGCGTGTATTTACATTTTAATTGGTCTGGAATGTAAAGTATGCCGCACGGAACGTTGCTTAAGAACTCCTCGATTTGATGTGATACTAAACTGTTCGTGGATATAATTATATTTGCTAAAGTCCTTCTCAAATATTGAATCCAGGATGATTAAATGATTTATTAACTGTATTTATGTCATGAATCTTTCTTGCTTTTCATTGCTGAAGCTCCAAAATTTGGTGGTACGGTGAACAACACGGTAGAAAAAAATATCGACGTAGTTAAAAGAAAAATGTCAATATGGAGGAGTATTTAGGTTACCAGACGTTACGGAGTTGTAAAATTGTATGAATCGGAGACATATATTTCTGGCTTCAATTAAGCTAAGAGCGTAAAAGAAGTGTAAGGAAAAGGTTAAAATTGTGCGAAAATGTTGGGTAACATTTGGAGTTATGCTTCTTCTACGTCAGATCACCCAGTTTGTGGCTTACAAAATACGGTGCTTATTTTTGTACACTTCAGATATTTTGTCCTAACATCGCCGCTAAAGATCGAAGAATTTTTTGACTGTGTGTTAGACCACTCATGCTTAGTTTTTTTCGTTTCATTGTGCCAGAATAGGTCTCTAGGCTCACTGTTGCACGCAATTAATTTTTTGTCCCAGAGGGCAGGGCAATTCGACATCCTCCCACGTAGGATGTTCGCGCGTGTAAATCACTAGCCATAAGGTATGGTGACGCCACATTCAACATGATATTTATGTTCTGCTTTGTGCGCACAAACACATGAACTTACACACTAAAATTAATCTGCATTATATTGAAAGATTGAGTTTCAGCATCACAGAAGACACATATTTCCAATAGAAAAGCCAATTATTTAAGTTTTTGCAGGGATTGGGTCACTGTTTAATATAGGAACCAAGCGGACGCAGAAATTTCCTGTGTGGTTAGTGTGAGGAGTAACGTAAACCTTAATCTGCTAACGTGGAGAATATGGTGAACTCCTAATAATGTCAGTAGACGGCAGATGGCATTTAACTCGGCGTTTAAAGGGTAAATGTACAGCAGTTGGTACAAATAGCGACCATCGGGCTTTCAATGATTTATTATTAATTATTAATGAGTAATTATTTGAAAACTTCTTGTTTATAATTATGATAAGAAGTTCTTCCATCACAACTCCACTTGGTCGTAGCCTAAATTTATTTTAAGGGCAGCGAAGACAGGAAACAGAAGTGTTGTGTGTGGTACGGGTTAGTACTTAACCCTAAAAATAACGCGCAAGGAATTTATGTACAAGAAATTGTTTCCAGAAATTTATATAAATTTAGGTTTTAAATTTTCTTTGCCATTTTACTGATTAATATTTGTTTTAGTGCTTAATATATTGATATCAACGTTCGGGATCGAACCACAGACTATTACAGTTTCACACACGTATCTTAACTACATTCGAGCCGTTTGAAATCTTCCCCGTGCGTCCTTCATCATTATTTTATTGCCCTTTTCCCCTTTCCATTCTACAGCGTATTCACTGCAACTGATGTGTTGTCTTGACTCAAAATTTGAAGCTAGACGTTGTAAATGTTCGATGTTGCAGAAGTAAAATTACTTGGGACCTAAGAAAATCCTCGATTTGAGCATCCAGCCTGGAGATCCCACCCAAGAATTTCTAACAGAACTTGTATAATATTTCAGTATATCTTAGGCTGTACATTGATTCCAACTAACCAGTACTCTAACAGTGGAGCTAGGAGGTTCAACTCAGGTATTACCAAAGTCGTGACCCCAGCCAGTTACGTCTGTATCACAGACTCAGAATCTGTGCCTAAAGTTAATTGTATACGTCATTACTCCACGCCTTACTATCTTGTATGTTCTACGTCACCTCCTTAGCAATTTCCAGCGCTGAATTTTCGTACGCAATTTATTTATCCCCGTCGGGCTGCGTCCAACCAACAATATTCTATGTTTGACTACCCTATCAGTAATAGAAGTCCTTTATAAATCTTGATGGAAGATTTTCCAAATATTTATTCCTTGAATGTAAAGTTCGTCTTGCACACGCAATGAAATCATGTAGGGGGAATGGAGGTATAGCTCCAGTGATTCTTAACTTCGACATTTGTTGGAGGGGAGTGGTCATCGTCATGCCTCTATCGCTTTACTCCCGATGAACGAGCACTACCTGGATACGCTGGTCAACAGGACGCTTGGCAGGTCCCAGAATTGGTTTGAATTTCTTGTTTTGCAGAAAACAGAAACCTACTGCCCCTGTCGGAATTCGAAACTCGGATTGTGCAGGCTGTAACCAAGTCATATACCGACTGAACTATTCCGGTTCATAAGGTGCCATAGAAATTGAAAAATAATTCCTGACACTTCAGATTTTTATTGTTAGAACTTCGAGTTACAGGATTTCAGGTCGGGTTCCACAATTTGAAATTCTTTAGTAAATTGAGCTCGCGCGCAGGCAGGAGGGAACATCGGGCTCCTCCGACCAGCACGTGAGATAATGGCCTGCTGCTGCTCTCTCGGTCTGTACTAAGAACTAATCTCACATCAACTTCTCATTTCCCATTCGTTGCACCTGTAATTAAGGCACAGTCTGTATCAAATTATTATAGCAGTGTCCAATATGTATTTTATTGGCTCAGGAAACTTGCTTCTTGATAGGATCAGTATTCCACATGTTCCGAGATTATCTAAAATGATGGCAAATTTGAAGCAAAATCTGTAACACGCTAAGAGGAAGGAACATAATCGATCATAGTAGTGCAAAAAATATGATAGATATGTATAATAAACATGCATGTAGCTGGCTGACCGTATCTTTTGTAGCAACAATAACATGCTCATTAAATGTCACTTTATGACAAAAACGACAATACTTGGTAAAATGTTTGTGCGCTAAAGATGTGGAAACTTATGAATTGGCAGGAAGAACGGCGATAAATGTGTTGGGCAGAATAAAATTTGAGAATTAGAGGAAACTTTCATTGTCGAGTGAGTAAGTTTTGTTGATAGATAACGTCCCGTGTAGTCACTGACACTGATGTATATTGATGTTAAGAGGCAGATGGCACATCGTATCAAGGATAACAGAAGAATCGCCATAGGTAAGATTTCGTGAGAAATGAACATTATTCACCCAAAAGAAATAAGGAAAAACTTTTCGAAGCCTTACCTTAAAATATAATTCTATTCGAATCTGGAAACTGGATCAAAATCATCAAAGATGAAGGCTAGTATGGAAAGGGAAGATATATGTAATTGCGCTCTTTACTCAGTATTCAGAACAATATTGCCCTCGCTTTTTACCTGTCTTCTTATTTACACATTTTTTCGTCGCTGGCCTTGTCGTAAGTCCGAGAGTTAGATGTCTGCTTTTAAAGCTGCAGACTGGATTCAGTTACTTGTTCCTTTTTTACGCGTTACTCCACGGTGGGTAAAATGATAATCGAGCAGGCTTTTATTCCATTATCTCGGTTTACCCTGCTCATAATAATACCGCCAAAGACTGTGGCATTGGCTCGACCATTTAGATCTTTATTAAAATTCCAATCTAAATTTGGGGTTGTATTCGAACCCTGGCACCTGGCTGGGCTCAGAACAGAGACTTAGTTTGCCAGTGTTTCGAGGCTTTCGTGGCAGTCAATTTCAGGTCTTCAGTTTTTTCTGGGGTATCGCACCACGTCACGGGAATGATTGCTGTCCGATATTTCAAACGGACGAGAGTTCCTTGGTGCCGTTTCTTTTTTGGTGACAACAAGAGAACGTGATTTCAGTAAGTGTTTTACGAACTTACAAATACCGTGCGAAGGTAACTTTCAGCTACGACTTCAAATTGTCGTGTGGCTGTCACTCTAGCCTTTGTTTTAAGTAGTGGAGTAAAAAGTGCTTGGACGAAATACGTAAATAATGATTTCTATAGTAAAACCAACCAGATGCACCAGTGTATCAAATTATTTTATTTTGGAATGACACTGTACATGTTTTGGACGGTCTATCCGTCCATCATCAGGAGTTCAAGACTGTACGTACAGCAACAGGCACGTGTCAAACAGCTACTGCTGTCTGACAAATGCCTATTGCTGTATGTACAGTCTTGAACTCCTGATTATGGATGGATAGACCGTCCGAAACATGTACAGTGTTACTCCAATAAAATAAATTTGAGACATTGGTGCATCTGGTTGGTTTTACTATAGAAATGTATTAAGATGCACGGTCTTATGAACGTCAGATATGTAAATATGAAATTTTGTAATTATCTCCAAGGATAAATGTACTTCATGTGAAGCACATAGTTGTCGAAAACTGGTCGCGAAATCACCGGGATTTAAGGAGCCTAAAGCCATGCTTCTATCCCGAGCATAGTTAATCCAATCCTACATGAATCCGACTTCTATTTTAGGAGTTGTGAATACATAACTTATGTTTAGCTTACATCGTAAGTGTGTAAGACAGCATAGGCACATATTTGGAACTCTCTAATAGACTTCATTGAAGCCAAAAGTAATAGAAATAAAATTTTTAAGTTGAGGTTCCGTCTGTTGCAGGTAACATATCACACTGCACTTCGTTATCTTACAAGTTTCGAATGTTATCACTTAATTGCTTTGCACAGTTTCTGGAGAATTTTTGAGAACTTGTGACGATTTAAGTGAAATATAGCGCAGTGTAAATGTGATTTAGAGCTGCTGAAAATATTGTTTGTCATTAAACATCTTGCTGTCTAGAAAGTAGGCTTCTTCAAGAAGCCGATAGTCGCTGACTGGTCCAGCAATATTCTTTCACTTATGATACTTTCAATTCTTTGTTGTGAAAACAGAGCCAACATTGAATACCATTCCTGCATCTACCACTAGGTCAAGCTACTTCCTCTTTTTCATTCGTATTAAAGGACCAATTAATAAAGTTACTGTCTTCTACACTTCACTAATTTCGCTGTGGTAATGTTACTTTGCTCAGTCTGTCCGGCAACTGTCTCGATAAAATCTTTAATTACGTATTGTCAGGTCTGTCTATATCCTTACTAATCATCTATCGGCCGTATATAATAGCATGTGGTGAAGTATGCATGTATATATGTGTGTATGTATGTATGTATGTATGTATGTATGTATATATATGTGTATGTATGTATTTATGTATGTATATATGTATGTATGTATGTATGTACGTACGTATGTATGTTTGTATGTATATATGTATGTATGTATGTACGTATGTATGTATGCGTGTATGTATGCACGTATGTATGTATGTATGTATGTATGCATGTGTGTATGTATGTATGTATGTGTGTGTGTGTATGTATGTATGTATATATGCATGTATGTGTGTATGTGTGTGTGCGTTCATGCGCGCGCGCGCGCGTGTGTGTATGTATGTATGTAATTATGTATGTATGTATATATATATGTATGTACGTATGTATGTGTGTGTGTGTTTATACGTAAAATAAAATCAATAATAAAGTTCAGGCACTTCTTAAGAACTGTAGAGGAATGTACATGAATATATTTGGTGATTGAAGAAACTCAAAGCTTTAAAAAGTTCTCTTAACTTTTTCTATACAGTTTTACATGGAAGAAATATTTGTACACATAAAATGGGTTTAATTATTTCTTGAGTCCAAATATTACACGCTGGAATTTATTAGACCTTATACTATTCTTATACTTATAATCATCCTCCAAAGCCCTTCAATATGATTTGTCTGGGTGGGACTATACCGATAAATTAACCAATAGAAAGTGAATCATATGTTTGATTCCTGAAGTGCGATATAAAAATAACTTGTAGCTTTTTCATAGCATGCAATCTTGCTGCAACACGAACAAGATCGCCCGCGCCTCAGGAGGGCCGCACAGCACAAAGTGGAGGGGTGAGGCCCTGAGACCTGTAGGTGTGATTGATCTGCGAGTCTTGCTCTACGAGTCTTCTGGGTGCCGTTGATACATTCGGGTTCTTTTTTACAGGAAGTTGAAATCCTTCACTTTCCTGTACTTAATGCACAAGCAGTTCCACTAAAATATTTTCGTACAGCGTCATTCGGAAAACGTCTGCTCTTTGGGGTGGGTTCCGCCTTGGGAAGGAGCCGTCATACTTACTGGTACATTGTACAAACGAGAGAAGAGTAGATTTATAATTTAAGGTAAATGTGAGGATAATATTAATAGGAATTTCAAGAAATAAGATTTGACTATATGGGTTGGATACACGTGGTTCGGGTTAGAGTCTAAAAGAGTGCTGTGGTCAGCACAGGTTCCAATCAAAGGTGTAGAACGTATTGCTAGTTTCAGAACTTCTACTACATTTTAAGCTCATGGTTCCATGCATCTTAATTCAATATTAATAAAAAACCAACCAGATGCAACATTATGCAGATATTTATTTACTGCAAAGTCACTCTACATGTTTCAGGTGTCACATCATCTATCATCAGGAGTACTAAAAACTGTACCCGCAGCCTCAAGTGCAGGTCATAATATCGGTACAGCTACTACCCTCCAACGTGGCCAGGTCGGGACTGGTTTGTGCGAGTTGTGTGGTAGGTATTGATCGGTTGAGCGTGGGTAGTTACGTAAGGTTCTTTGGAACCTTACGTAACTGCCTACGCTCAACCGATAAGGTTCGTTGCAACCTTACGTAACTACCTACGCTCAACCGATCAATACCTACTACACGACTCGCACAAACCATTCCCGATCAGGCCACGTTGGAGGGAAGTAGCTGTACCGATATTATTAGTCGGTCGGAACTGGTTTGTGCGAGTCGTGTGGTAGGTATTGATCGGTTGAGCATAGGTAGTTACGTAAGGTTCGTTGTAACCTTACATAACTACCTACGCTCAACCGATAAGGTTCGTTGGAACCTTACGTAACTACCTACCCTCAACCGATCAATACCTACCACACGACTGGCACAAACCAGTCCCAATCAGGCCACGTTGGAGGGAAGTAGCTGTATCGATATTATGACCTGTACCGGAGGCTGCGGTTACAGTTTTTAGTACCCCTGATGATGGGTGCTGTGACACCCGAAACATGTAG
>Ga0136643_10015265_pt1 | contig 11547 bp, 6 predicted proteins | sample TergutLab28metaG_FD_96883 | JGI IMG/M metagenome (GOLD analysis project Ga0136643, IMG submission 96883) | Labiotermes labralis P1 segment gut microbial communities from Petit-Saut dam, French Guiana - Lab288 P1 (version 3) (version 3) | ecosystem: Host-associated > Arthropoda: Insects >...
CACACACACACACACACACAGCACACCACACATACACACACACACACAAACACACACACACTCACACACACACACAGATGCATGATAATCCTCAAACTTATTTTTCCTTACAAAATAAGAACAGCAGGCTAGTAAGAGAGGCAGAAACACAAAACCAAAGAAAAAGAATCATAGGAAAACCTTTAAGGAAATGCAAGGATTCTGGGTTGTATTACCAAGAAATGTTTATGTGCTCATGATTCTAATGCCATGTAGCATGATGGTTATGTAAAACTGAAGTTAAAAACTGGATGTTAATTTCTCTCAGCCACAAAGCAAAAATATTTTTCAGCCCAAATTTCAAAACACATACCTGCATAATTGCCCTTATGACTGCAAGGCAACTAATGGCACCATTGTGTAACAGCTGCATAGCCAATGTTGCGAGTCGCTTTGTAAATGCAAACATACGCTGCTGGGAGAGCTTTTTATGGCGATGGAGAACTGCTAAGTCTAGTGTCTTCAGTACAGTTGGGAGGTCTTCATGACTTACACCTAGTGAAATATGATAGTTTGTATTATCAGTAAGGCACAGCAGACATAATTAAAATGAAACAACAGATGTATTTTCATTAGAAATGGAAACCTCTGTTCATTGCTGCTATGGACATTTGCAATTTTTTCCTCTGAATATGTCCTGGCATGTTTGTTAATTAAATGTGGCTGTCACACTACCAAAAAAATGAAAAAAAAAATGCCCTAACCATGATATAAAACTACAAATGTTATGTCATTCCATTGGTGAATACTACAAAATTACACAAGTTTCAAAATTAAAATAGTGAAAACGTAAATGAACCCCAATCACGGGGTTACAGCACGTAGCTACACACCAGACAACTGTGCCATTCTTTTACTTTTGCCCATTCATTTCAATACCACACATCAATTGCAAGAGCGGCACAACGTTGAGTAATATCTGATTCAATGACTTGGAATGGTACATCACGAGGGCTGTGGAGCTTACAATGGAGAATTTCATGGAATTATATTGGCATTTTCCTGGAGGGACTTGGGACATCATAGCAGTCTGAACATCTTGTATTTAGCATACCATGAGGCTTTGATACTGATTATGGACACAGAGTGAGTATTTGTCCAATGTGGGTGATCACGGCAGTTTAGGCAAAACCACACTGCAGAAATTCATTTTAAAAAAAAGTTACATGAACACAAACCCTTACGGGACCCCCCCCCCACTCTGACCAGTATTTAAAATACAAAAATACATACATTTTTGGGCATCAAATATTTAAACACTGCTTGGACAGCTAATGCTGCCAGCTAACATGGCAGTTGAATGAGTAACTGTTGGCATCTATCATGTGTATTTAAATTTTTCAGAGTTCAGCAAGTTTCTCCCCATATATATTTAATTATTTTGAAGCGTGCTGGGCAAAACTGCATTGGACGAAGAGTTACTGCATACCAATCTCCAACTCAAGCCATTTATAGTACACTTCTGGCAAAAGGCTTGACCTGGTGAGTGTGTTTCTGTGCAAATGACAGTATGGACAGAATTCTGGCTAATTTGTAAGCACATAAGGTCTAAAATCATGTTAAATGCTTTAGCACTGCAGTTAGACACCCAACATAAAAACCCAATAAATACCACACTTTAAGTCTCCACACTGATAATGATTCACTGTTCAGTCTCATTCAACACAGTGTGAAAGCAGAAGATGCTTCTCTGCCAATTCACATTAGAATTCAATATTAAAAAACACCCATCCATAAATATCAGAAGGGATCACAAATTATCCTTCAAGTCCTGGAGTTGCAAAAGGCAGACAACCACATGAAAACACTCCTTTAAATTCATTTTACTTCTTTAGGTAAAAAGGAACATAACCCATCTGTAAGACATGCTGCATAATCTCCATTTTGTTTTCCACAAAAGTCATTAATTTCATAATTTGGTCTTTTTTTTTTTTTTTGTTTTGTTCAAATAACACTCATGTTTTTCATAAATCATGCTCTAAAATTTAAATACCCACCCCCAATAGGATAAAGGCTAAACAGAACACATCAGCTTCTCACTTATGCTGATGTTAATTTCAATGGGAAAAAGCACATACATACATATTTTATTACTAAACTCCAGCAAAGAGAATGATCAATGAAAATGAAAGGCAAAATCATAATGTCAGATAGGCTAACAAATCATTACAAAAATGGCACAGTTAAAATATTTTGTGTGATGCTTGGGGACACAAAATGCAAGCCAACCTGATGGTAAGACATGTGGGTAATCAAGACAGAGGTGTAATGATAGTATGGATCTAAAAGAAAGCAGGTGTTTAGTGTGGACTGTCTAAATAGGGCCTAGTTGTTGGCTACTGTGAACACAGGTTTGAGCCCTTGCCTTCACGAGTCAGGAACTCCTTGAACCTTCTCCATGAAGTTAAGAAGTGTGATCTTCTGAGATGTACCCATAACATTCATTATTAAATTACTTCACCATGCTATACAGACTGCTGCAGTTATATAGAATGGTAGAAAGAATCCTAAAGAATGTGATCAGGAAGTTACCTGCGTGAACTGACAGAAGATTTTGGTACAAATGGACATAAAAACGAAATGGATCAATATGCAGAACCTCCCCCTGGCCTGAAAGAATGGTGAAGACTGTTCGGATGCAGTGCAGCTGTTCTCGATAACCTAGTGGCTTGTGTTCCAGTAACTGGTTCAGCACATTCACTATGTCTTCATAAAACTCCAAGTTGATACAGTGAGCATATCTAAAACAACCATACATATTTTATTAATGTACTTCCCAACATAACCAAGTCATGATTAAAGGTCCTTAGGCCTAGCCACAAGCACTATTAAAATAATCACCTTGCAAGACCCTCAAGTGTGATGCACAGTATCTTAGAAGATGGTGCTTTCTTCAGCACACGGAAATAAATGGTGAATACCAGTTTGGTGACTTCTGTGAGGTGCTGCTGCTTGGCTTGCTTATTCTCTTCTGCTTTCGTCTCTAACAGTTCCCTCTCAAGTTCCTCCAGCCTCTTGCTTCTCTGCATAAGAGACACACAGATATCACACCTTAAACGTCATGTCTGCACTGGTGATTTTTTACCCTATTAGCATGTCATGTGGTGGGGTGAAATCACAATGGTAGTCACCCTGCTACAAGGGTAGCTGCCACTATCTCATGAAATTGGAACCAGGTTGCATGAGCACAGGCAAACCTGTGGATTTTCCTGAGTGGGTACTTATGTGGTTCCAGACTTTGGGTTTGAGGTGGAAGGAGATCGCTTTGCCTTAAATTATCCAAAATGTCCACTATATAACATATATCTAAAGAATTCATTTTACAATAAAATTATCCCCCCAAAAATATCCATAAATTACAATATTACAAAAGCAGAGTGAAGTTAGTGTTTCTGTTGCTAGCATTCTGAATAATAATAATAACAACATTAATAGTAATTTTAGGAACCAAACACAGTGAATTACTTCTGGAGTACCCTCCTACCTAAGTGAATTGCAGTCAACACAATGACTGCCACCAAATGGTCTTCTCCATCATAGCACTCATTAGGCTATCACACTGATAAATACTTTGTGAATGCCTGTGAATTTTATACTGCCTCTGTGTACTTTTAAAAGAATGAGGGCTTCTACATTCCGCCACACATCTCTGAATGAACCTGAATATTCTGAATTATTTCATTCTTTATGAATAACAAATAAATCTAACCTGGGATTTTCATATCCAAAAGTGATGAGAACCTGTCCATCTGTCAATTTCTCAAGGTTTGAAAACTCTGAATTATTTCCCACTGACCTTCAGTTTTGGTAACTTACTCAAGTATTCAGTTTATTGTATGACAACCTTCCACTTTTCTGTCTATGAATCATATTTTGGCCTTGGCTCAATAACACATATTCTTGATACACAACAATATTTTGGGCTTTATGTATAAACATACAAACATCATTTTGGAATTCCGTAACATAACAGTTCTTACATCCAATAAAATACTCTCAGGCTAGCAGCTGGGTCAGGTACGTGGACAGCGAGTCAACCAACACTTCAAGGACCACCTCTGTCCTCATCATGAGGACGGAGATGATCCTTGAAGTAATGGTTGACTCACCATTCAACCACCTGATGTGGCTGCTAGCTCAAGAATACCGTATCAAGCTCATGCTCATAACCACAAGACTCCTTCCACCACTGCATATCTACTCCATCCTACATATAATACACACTGATGATCCACCATAATACCACATACATTTGGACATAACATTAAACTGTAACGCTTGTATTCTACAAAGATAATGGACTTTCATGGCCTGAAACTTGTAGAAGTGCTGCTGTAAATTAAATTATAACAAGACTGCATTTAGTTGGTTTTAACTGTAATAACTGTTATCGCAATGCACGACATAAACAACGTACAAAATAATACACGTCTTGTAAACAAAAACCATTAACATGACTTCAGGCTTCTGCAGCAAAGTAGCTGAGAAATGCGCACTTCTGAGTTATTACGCAGTGAGTAGTTCTGGGACAATGTACTGATCCCATCCTCAGGGTTCAAGAATCCTGGATGCTTGATGCCAGAGGAGGGGATTGATAGGTTGTCCCTCAAAGTCAGTAAGCACTTACCACTACTTGCTGCGTAAAAATCCCAGAACAGTGCAGTTCTCAAAAACAATTAACAAATCCCTGACATTTTTCAATAACCAAGTAGTCATCCCGGGTGAAACGCGTATGTTGTGAGACTGCATGGGTTACAATATTTCGTATAAAGACGTTTAAATTAGTAACTTGCAAATATACTTGTTAATAAAGTGTAGCTCCAGCATGTCGTTAAGAGTATTGTTTTATGTCACAACCATTGGTTTGGTCCAGATTTGCAAGCCACTGAGAACATGATACATGAATTGTTTTACTCTTCATGACAATACTAGCTTTACTAGCATTAACTGTCTGAAGTTTCATGCCCATGCTGCTGATTGGATCGTACCTTAAAGCCAGAAAGATAATATTCACTAAATCACAGCCTCCTTCCCAACAAATTCTTTAATTATATACTCCTCCTTATGACTTGACCGGCAAGTAACTGTCTCAACAAGGTTTTCCTACTGGAAACCCACTTTGTTTCTTGTGAATGTGTTATTACACACCTTGTTTATTTGATATCCTTCATTCAAATAAAATGTCTTCAAAGCAGTTGATTTACAGCCAGTTTAGTTAAAGAAAGTGTGGAAAGGGCTTGGAGTCTTAAAACTCCCTGCTCTTGTCTCCTGCATCTGATCAACTTGTAAACAGTCACATCTAACCCACATGACAAAAGTTAGATCTTTGTTCTTCTGGGATGTTACACAGTGCTGATTGGTAGCTAGTTACTGATGTTTCATGACAGTCTATCAGTTCCATAAAGATGGGACCCAAAGTTTGTCCCACGATGTCAGTAACTTACTACCACTCGATGCTGTCTAACATCCCAGAAGAGTGAAGATGTCATGTGTGTTGCAGCAAAAGCCTGATACCATGCATGATAAAAGTTAAAGATACAAGGAGTCAAATACCAACAATATATGTCCCAAAACTCCCAATGATGTATCAAATATGTCTCTCTCTCTCTCTCTCATGGCCTAATAACATTTGTTCTATTTACCTTATAAAACATTTCCTCATTATATTGACATATAGGCTGATGTGAGTGAAGGTACTTCTGTTGCATGTTCTGGGATCCCAGATTCAAACATTAGCCTGGTGACTGGTCAGCATCAGTCCCTCCAAGCAAATGCCATGAAGTAACTTAAATCAGACCGCAGCCACTTCCTTTCACTCTCTCTCTCCAACTCATTATTCACTTATCATTCAGTACTATATAATCCAAGCATCGACATTAAATTACACAGATCATAAAGTCATGTACCTTCCGTTCTTTCTTGGACATTGTAAGAAGCTTTTGTTTATGTTTCATAAATTTCTTTTGTTTCATTTCATCCTTTTTTTCTTGCTCAAGATTTATATCCCTTATACGCAGTGCCAACAGGACCTTCAGAACTTCAGAGTGAACGGAATGTGAACGTGACTTCACAAGACGGTTGATGCGACGAACAATCTGAAAGCAAAATGGAGCAACACATGACTGATGGAGTTCCCTAATTGTTAATAAAATGAATATAATTTCACTGTCATCTGTTTAATAATTGGAATGTGACGAACTATGAGTGGCTTTGTGAATGTACGAACAGAGATGTACTGATCTCTCTGTGAAGACCTCACAGACTTTCCAGGCCTCTTCCTGCCCACCAAGTGAGGGATCTATTTCTGAGATGAGAGTCCCACTGTAGGGAAACACAAAATCACTTGCAGTCATACATCCAGCCAGACACACAAATTAAATCTCCTGCCACTTAACAAAATTCACCGAACAAGTATCATACAAAAAGTGTTGGGGTGCTAGAATAAAATACAGAAAAAGTAACATCACTGTGCTACTGAACGGAGCAACACTCCTTTAAAAGTGATGTGATATACTTTACATCTGTAAAAACAATGTTATTTGACCTGACAAGACATGGTTAATTACTCAACCAAACTTAGCTAATGTATACAGTGATTAACAGCGTTTCTCAACTTACAGCTTTGTGCAGGAAAATCAACATTTCAAAAACACGCGTTATATTTTTAATGAAGACCTAAGTGTATTAACTTTTTGACACCTAATGTCAACTTTAGTGGTCGTAACGCACCGCTAACCTCTAAAGTTGCATTTTATATATTTATTCAACAAATACAGGTACTGAATATTTTGAACATGGTATATACTCTCTGTTTCTTTCTCTTCAAAATGCAGTTTGTTTCATAATCCTAACATATTTGGTTCCTGTATTATTTACATTTTTTATACAGGGTGTGCTAAAATTAAAAAAATAATTCCGGCACCAAAAGGTTAACCCACTGGTGTCTGACATCAGGTATAGATGACGGCTATTTAATGGCCCCCTCATGCAGCACTCATTTAATTTCAGTGCATTTGTTTCTGGCACCACAAGGTTAATAACTGCAGCACCAATTAATTACAAAAGTCAGTAAGAAACAGACATCTGAAGCATGCTGATGCTGGGATACAGGCAGTAGACATCACAGGTGACTTATTGTGGTAGGAAAGGCTGGCAGTCAGTCTGCTGGCATGGAGAGGGGGAAGCAGAAGGTAAATTGCTGAGTGAAAAGTTTCAAAGTTAAGTAAACAATAGCATAAAAATTTTGATTTGAATATAAACAATCATTATTCTCTATGTGGAATCACGTAGAAGGGGAACAGAAGGAGTCTGCAGCAATTACAAAGAACATATCAAAATGAAGAGTGAAAGACTGGTAATTACATGATACAAAATGATTAATTTCCTTCTCACAAATCAAGTACAGTAAATATGCCAATATCAATTACATAAAAAAAACAGTGGTGTCCTTTTGAGGTGAAATATGTGAATAATGAGACATAAAAATGTGACAAAAGTTCCATTTGAATTTAATATGTTTTAATGTAATTATTGCAGCCAACCGACCGACACTACGACCATGAACAGCAACTGGGTGGGCGTAATTCTAGAATGGTGCTTAATCTCAGGCCAGAATGTGGAACATACAGTTTTCATGTATGGTATGGACAATACTGGAGACAGTGAAAACAGTACAGTCTCTTTACAAAGTGTAGCACAGATATAAAATTCATCCACTCACCTCAAGAGATATTTCTCCCCTCTTATCATTTCTGAAAATAGATGAGAACGAATTGGCACACAACTGACGTACAGCGGGCAGGTGATGATTCAAGTACGGAACTATCAACTGTACCAGGTTACGAGAAAAGTTGAAGTACGGATGTGTCACCAGCAGATCACACATACAATTCAGTGCTAGTTCTCCCAACCTCAGCTCTTGCTAGAACAAGCAGCAGGAAGACATATAATAAAATATAATATATCATAATTATATAATGTAATGGACACTATTGTTATCACAGTGCTGATACATTCTTAGTTAAAATTCAGAGTTTTTATTGTATGTGCTGTCACATGCATACATACATATATACATACATACATACATATAGTGTTGAAATGTTCAATCCCTATGGATCATGTTCTTATGACATGCACTGGTGTGTACAATGTAGGAAAGTGTTTCATTGTCCAAGCTATTGTATTTTATGGCTGCTGTTTATACATTCTCTAATTTTAACATTTGTGCTGTACATAAGTGATTAACATATTGGTATTATGCGTTCCTGTGTTACCTAAATTCCTGACGATGGTGATTTATTGCTGAAATGCATAGGAAGGTACAGGCTTCTTATGATTTTTAATTCTGTTATGTCCATTTGCTGGTATATATGAACATAAACATGGAACGGTTTGACACATTTTAATAAAACTCTTCAATATCAAACATCACAAAAACTCAGAGCTTATCATATTATTACACACAAAAAGATGTACAAATGCACATTTTTGCAATTTTCCATTGTGGATACAACACAAAATATCTTCAAACTTTAGTTTTACCTCCAAAACTGCCTTTTCATTTCCACGCTTTTTACTAAGCGCCAACACCAACTTCTCCAGTCGCTGCAGGTAGATTCTGTATGAACTGAGTAAGGACTTTTCAAATCCTTGTAATTTCAGAGTCTCTTTCTTTACTGAAACATACATCAAGACATGGCACAACCATATTATTTGCACCAATAAACACAGTAACAAAATAACAAAATTTCAGTCAACACTACAACAGATTTTAATAAAATGCATGTGGAAAGCTGCATTCTGCAATCGACTGCACATATACTGCATTGCTGCACACATACTGCATTGCACAGTCATAGACTGCTACTAAAGTCAATACCAACAAATGAAATATTACCCTGCAGAGAGGCATAAATAGTTTTTCACTAAATGTGTTACTGTCACATCAGCTCCAAACATGTTCCAAATATAAAGTATATACGATGCTGAATCACAAAGGAACCAACCTTTGTCAGTGTGGACCTCACCTGGTCTGCTGGTTTTATTTGTAATATTGAGATTTATATTCAATGAATTTATTTTTCAATCAATCTCACATATATTTTCTTGCACCAGAACATACATCAACTATCAAATGGCACCTTATTATTTATCTGCACCCCCAATACAACAAAAGACCACATTTTTGTAATTAACTGCAAATTTAAAAAATTAATTCTGTTTAATATTTTAATACTGAAAGGATTACTGTACAAACACAGCAATATGATACAATGTGCTGTTCAAAGTGTTAGGTCTACAAGCCATTGTTACTGCCTTTATGTCCTTATATCTAAGTTCAAGCACACAAACAGCACAAGGCCCACCAATGCAGTCAGGGCACCTGCATCTTGGTTCTCTCTTGTGGCTTCTCTTAAAGTAGATGATGCCATTGGTTTTTGCTTTGTTGTAACTTGGATGAAATCAGGGAGAAGCATTTCTAGTTCAAGAATATTTTGGTGAATGAACTTTGCCAACTGCCCAATAAATTTTACATCTATCCCTATGGAAAACATCAGCAACTTCTTCAAGCATTCCAAAATCCAGCCACAATTTTCCTGCTCCTAACTTAGATATCATACATCACTGCCATTTCGGACCATGGAAGAAACAAGTAACAAGTGCTACTGAAATGACACATATACTGGGCATAACAGATACATAACAATTAACAGATATGTGTGATGAACATCATCATACTCCTTACAGTATTTGCCATAAAAGACTGTACTAACATACCAACCTAAAAAAAAAAAAAAAACAAGAAAGGGATAGATTTACAGTGCATACTGAGAGAGGCAAGAGGTAAAGAGATAATGCAGCAATAAAGATAAACATGAGAATGATACTTCCGCAAGATAAGCATGCAGTTTCCCTGGGGAACAGTTCCACTACAAAGGCCAGTGGCCAGGCCACTGGAATGGCAAGGAGGGAAGCAAAAAGTGGAAATGCATTTTATAAAGACGAAGTTGTGTAAACAACGACACCCATAACATGAAAACATCTGATTATAAATATATGCCAACAGTATTTATAAAATGGTGTCTATCAGACCACTAAAATAGTGAAGGAAGTGGAAGTAAGTCTGTAGCATACACAATCAAAACACTATGTCAAATCAAAAGTGAAGGAGAGGTAAGTAACTCTGTGGTGGAAAAATGACCTATTTATTTCCCTCTCATAAACCAAGTGAAAAAAAAAGAAAAGCAATTACCCAAGTAAACATACGATGTTAATGTGACAATGCATGTCTACAATGACAGATATTTGATAAATACAATCAGTCCAACATCTCTTTCACCAAAATATGTGTTACAGTAGACTAGCAAGGATCATAATTAAGTCCAGATAAAATATACTAAATTTAATAAAAATGTTTCAATGCGCAGAATTTCTAGCCTAATGCAGAACCCACCCACAGAACATGCATTAACAATCAGTACTATACGATGTAACTTACATGTTAAAATGTGTTGCTAATGACTTGCTACAAGTGTCACACATATCTGACACCTCGTCAGCATATTCTTTAAAACTGTTCTGAGGTACTTGTCCAGAAATTGCCAACAGTGCACACCAGATAATTAATTCGAGGTAATTCTCTATGTGTGTTACTTTTACAAACACCATTTTTTAAACATCCCCACAGGTAAATCACAAAGTATCAGATGACTAATCAACTATTCAGCCCCAATAATGTTACATAAGGTAGCCACTGAATGACTGGTTGTAAGAACATTGATGGCCTTGCTGGTAGAATCCATATTTTTTCTTAAAACTTGAATTTTCAATACACGATGAAGGAATTTTTTCACTGTCTATTGCTGAATTTACTGTACCCTCACTATATAAAAGGTACAACTATTCTTGTTGCAATAATGAATCACCTGCTGGCTGACCAGTATCTGTTACTCTGAATATTTATATGTCTGTTTAATAACCTGATCTGTAAAATAAGTTCGCCACAGATCGACTTCACCACTACACACTGCATCACAAAACCATACTCTTGCAACAGTAATTTTTGTGGACATTTATTGTGAATGCTCTCCAGTGTCATCTAACACTGCTTCAGAAAGAACTACAGCCTCATCTTTAAAAAGAAACCTACTTGAAACTTGTTCACCATTTGCTATACATCAATTTTGAAAGGTGTGAAACACCAGGAAACTGGCTTCTGAGTTTGCTACATGCTTTATAGGATCTTTTCGTTACATTTCTGCAGTAAAAATGTTCTGTATTACACTACACAGCATACCCAGTAGTAGCAGCGATGCTGCCACCACCACTACCATCATTTACATAATAAAAACCCTCTCTGTTACACTGATGTTCATTGTGAAATGAGAGAGAAAACCAACAAGATGCAACAATCAGATGTTTATTATCAACACTGTCTCAACATGTTTCGGGCATCATTATGCCCATCTTCAGGAGAACAAAGACCGTGTGTTACTGCATGTGGTG
>Ga0136643_10015266_pt1 | contig 11546 bp, 4 predicted proteins | sample TergutLab28metaG_FD_96883 | JGI IMG/M metagenome (GOLD analysis project Ga0136643, IMG submission 96883) | Labiotermes labralis P1 segment gut microbial communities from Petit-Saut dam, French Guiana - Lab288 P1 (version 3) (version 3) | ecosystem: Host-associated > Arthropoda: Insects >...
GAGGATGATCCCATAGAGGGATTGAAACATGTAGGAGATATTTTAAATCCATTTTAATCCAATAATGTGGTTTTAAATGGTTTGACAAGTATGTGCAATTAGTTGGTTTTAATAAATATTTTTTTTTAAACTATACCATAATTGTGTGTACAGCCGTCTTCCTGAATATGAACCCTCGGGTTCGAAATATGTACAAGACATTAAAAGATAAAGTTAAATATATATTATTTATTATTTGTACCAACAGGCACACACACACATATATACATATATATTAAAATATTAAATTATATTACAAGCGCTTCTACATGTTTCGGTTCTTCTGCACCAAATTCAGGGAGCTTTTATACTGCGTTTGTTAAAGTTACAAAATATTAAAATTATAGAAATGAAACATGTAGGTGCGCTTATAATATAAACCAATATTTTAATATATACATATATATATGTGTGTGTGTGTGTGTGTGTGTGTATGTGTATTTATGGGTACAAATAGTGAATAAAAAACAACAAAAATGCACAGTATGTACATGAAATTAAAAAATTAAAAATATTAGTTGAAGAATAAAAGAGCAACTAGAAGTCACTTGCTATTTTATTTCACTTCTTATGTGCTCAATATGTTTCGAATATTCATACATCCATCATCAGGAGTTGAGACTATGCTGTTGAATTTATTTAGAAAAGTTGCATTTTATTGGTCAGTATTGTATAATGATCAACTTTGTGTTTATGGTTCCGTGCATCGCTAATCTATATTAATAAATGTCCAACGAGATGCAACACAAAACAGTCTATTTGTTATTCTGCAAGTTCACTCCACATGTTTCGGACGTAAACCACACCCATCATCAGGAGTACACAAAACTGTAACTTGGCCACGTTGGAGGGAGGTAGGTGCACAAAAAATATGGCCTGTACCGGATTCTGAGGTGTGTCATCCCCGTTGTGTGTTTAAACTATATGGTGAGGTAGATTCAGTCAAAAACGCAACTATAAATATATGGCTAAATTATGATGTTTATTAGCAATGTAAAAAAACTACATGTTTCGGCCTATGGCGGCCATCTTCAGGTTTTGACAACTTTCTTGCTAAAAGATCCACACCCGCTACCTACAAATTCATTGACCCAACAGACATCCCACCAGACTTACCTTAACAAGAGCACGTAAAGTGATGATCAGATCTCAACATCACCACGCGGTTTTGGCTTATTATATAAAACTCTTTTACCAAGAAAATTGTCAAAACCTGAAGATGGCCGATATAGGCCGAAACGTGTAGTTTTTTACACTGTTAATAAAAACCATCATTTAGCCATATATTTATAGTTGTGTTTCTGACGGAATCTACCTCAACATATACCTGTCCCGGAGGCTATAGTTACAGTTTTGTGTACTCCTGATGATGGGTGTGGTTGACACACGAAACATGTAGAGCGAACTTGCAGAATAATAAATAGACTGCTTTGTGTTGCATCTCGTTGGACAATTATCAATATTGTATAATGATATTATAACGCGTTGTGCAGAGAACATGAAATAGTGGTGTTATGTTCGGTTGAAGTCGTGTCATGAATTTGAACACTACTCCTTGCAGTTCTAATATTCACAGCGTAGTTTTCTAAAAGGTTTACGCCAACAGGTTCACAAGAATGTCTTGTAACTTTCGCTTGTAAAACAAAACACATAAAATATCTACCTTCTGAAACTTTGCCATCAGAAACAAAACCACGAGTTCTGATAATAAATAAAATTACAAGCAATATAATCAAGCTATTCCTTTTCTGCACTACCCAGAACGGGAAAGTTATAACATCATAAAAAGACAAGAAAATTTAAAATTTAATACTCATGAAACACCCAGTTATTTATAGTTTTACCCTCATTTTAGCAAAACTTGGAATCAGAACACAATTTTCAGTTCAGATTTCTATACGATAGCTATGTGTATTTTTGCTCCCTGATTCAACCAGAGGCAACTATTATACAACCAACAAAGAATTAACAGCATGTTGGAAGTCAGTGCGTACATTCATATTAGAGGTTAACCACAATATTCTTCATCTGGTAACAACATTAGTGTCACTTTTATTACTATCTTGAATTTAATTTACCGTGCACGGCACCATTCGCACCGTAAACACGACCTCCGCAGCGTCTCTCAAGACCACCACCCATTCGAAAACTCGGCGCAGAAAACCATATGCTGCAATTCAACATCTAATGCTCCTGATGATGGGAGTATGTACCCGAAACATGTCGAGCTAAGAACACGTCAATAAAATTGCCTTATTGCATCAAGTTGGCATTTCAAATTATTTCACGAGAAACATGCACGGTCAAACGACCCTCAAGTTTCTCGAATTTTTTTGCCGTGACAAATATTTTAAAAAGTTCGATCTGACCTTCATCTCAGTTAGCTGTTAAATTGGAACGATACGCTCAAAATTAAGTTATCCCGGCAAATTAGAGCGCAGGTCTTTGGTGTCACATGCAATGTAACCAGTTTCGGAGCTCAGACATTAGAATGGACATATATGGCCCTCCTGTGAACGTTCTGTTCCTTGTAATCAGTAATAACGAACATTAAATAATCAAAATTAAAATTAAAACAATTAAAATACTGAACTGAAATTACCCGTAAAATGCAGTGAGTTGCATTAAGTAACACAACAACTCTCCTGTTAACCAGCTTAGAATTTGTTCGGTACACACAACACGTTTCATTCAGTAATGAGTCCTGAAACCAACGCGGCCCCGATGATGCAGTAACGTAGGCTACAAATACAGAGATTGAATTATAGGCAGTGACCAACTTTTTCCTCTTTTCCAGTCACTCACAATCGGCTTTGGAGAACATTGCAAAACTGTCATTAGTATTTTAACCAAAGTATGTTATTCGGACGGGATATGCGGTGGCGCAGTTCGTTGAGGCACTGGGCTACAAGTCAGAAAGTCGTGGGTTCGATTCTCGACGGAGGTGACTGGATTTTTGGTTGCATTGACTTAATCCTTATGGCCGTACTATGGCCATAACATAAACGAGCTGCGTGAAGGCGGCCAGTGCCTAGGGCTGACGAACTTACCAAATTCATATGCCGATTGACAGGGATAGCTTCAGCTTTATTATTATGCGGAGAGCAGTTAGTTTACGACACTAATTACATCGCAGATTGTACACACACACACACATCATCCGGGGATGCCGGGAAATCTGCCACTACTGCATTCTACGAGCTTCGTCTCTTGCTGTACACCCAGACAAGGTGGCAGCAGTACGATAAGTTTTGAACTGACCACACTTTTATCCCTTCTGACGTCACCAAGTAATTTGAGTATCCTCCCGCTAGGACTGTCGACTTCCTGTTAATTCGAACGACCAGATCTTTTGTTGTTTAAGTGTGTCGACAACACTGACTTTAGCTTTGGTGTGCGACCTTTGACGAGACGACTCTCTGTCGCTTTTCAGGTTGCCAGTCCTTCCCATCTGTTCTTATGTTAAGATAAATGTTTTTTATTTGATTTGATTTTGTCACGTATTTTCAATGTTCTTTTATTTTTGGTGCACGTGCTCCCCCAACACCCGCACAGAACACGCCACCCCAGGCCCTACTGAACACACCATGCATCAGACTACCCTTCTTAACGGTACTACAGTGGCTGGGAGATTATAATTAGTCTGATTCATATTTAAAAATTGTCCTACCGAACAGCAAACACATTCCGTTTCACTTGGTTAATTCTGTTCGTTCTGAGAATCATATAAAACACACATGAATGCAAAATGTGGATATAACCTACGATTTTGACGTTCCGGTGACCGTGCATCGTGATAAATTCTTATAATAAAACCAACTAGATGCACTAATTTCTCAAATTCATTTTTGGAATAAAACTCTACATGTTTCGGACAGTTCCTCTGTCCATCATCAGGTGTTTTTCACTGTACGCAGGATCAGGACGGCCGTCCTGATCCTGCTCGCAAGCTGTCAACAAACCTGTATGACATATACCATTGCTGTGCGTACAGTGAAAAACACCTGATGATGGACAGAGGAACTGTCCGAAACATGTAGAATTTTATTCCAAAAAATAAATTTGAGAAATTAGTGCATCTAGTTTATTATAACTATAACGTAGGATTTTTTCATGTTAAATCTGAAGGTACACAAATTATCCACTTGACTTTAAAAGGTTAATTATGAAGCCGTGCTGAATGTCAATCAAACACTGACCCAAATACGCATACACATTAATTACCTGAACACTGTACTCGGCGTAACTACGCTTGTCATTAAGTTGATCATGTTTATTCATTACTCATTTAGTGTAATGTATCGGCATATTCGTCTGTCAGCAAGGCAGATTAGTGATAAGGTTAATTCACGGCCGAAATCTCGGGGTCTAACGGGTTAGAAGACGATAAGGAACTCCGAAACACACTCAGTTCTTCGGCTGCAATTGGTTTGATCATTTGCCCGTTCCGAATTGCATTGTTACAGGAAGCATCCACACTAATGGCCATATTTTATTAGTTCTTATTTCATATGACAGAGCTTCACAATTACGAAAGTCATGCAACATCTGTCGAACGCCTGGGTGATCCGCAAAGTCTTGAATAGAAAGAATGGGGGAGGACAGGGTCTTTGTGCACAGTTAGCTATTACCCCATTTCTGCTTGAAGTGACTCGGAGATACGACGAAAATCAAGTGTGGGTAGTCATGTTCAGCGAAAATACTTCGAATCCAGAACGTCGTGACTCGGCCCGGCCTTCGGGCCCTGTTACGACTCCACACTTCTTTCCGTCGTGTAGAGAAAATATCAGTTGCAAAAACCAGTTTACGTTTACTGATTTACGAGGAGTGGTGTTCTCACATCGGTGACTGTGAAGAGGACTGTTTTGTGTGGTCAGGGCCGCGAGAACGGGTTCGGGCCCCAGAGAAAAAAATTTTGCTCCCCCCTCCCCCAAGCAAGGGCGAACCGGCTAAAAATCTTTACACTAATTCGGAAATACTGACACTCGGTTGCAGAGTGACTTGCGTTTGGTCCGAAGGGATTAATTTGTAAATCGGCAAATGATGATACTAACAAGAAAGACAAAAACGTACGCAACATAGTTGGGCCGCAGGTCCCCCTCCGGACCGAAGGGCCCCCGTAATATGTATCTTCCTACCATACCTGTCGTCGGCGCACTGTGCGAAACGCCGTCGTGCAGTTAGCAGTAAGTGTATTGATGTGTAAAGTGAACACTACTGACTCTCCACCTTCAGGATACACTAATGACCCAGGCAGCACGTTCCACTGAAATCTATACCAGTGTTCACGACATCACGCCTCAGTAAACAGCAATATTGAAAGTTTAGATTTAGTTTCTGTTTTGCAATTTTGCATGTTTAATGTGTTCTGAGTAAAAATGCGGTAAATACAAACACATTAACTGACGATTATTCTATTTCGGAAATTCTAAATTAATTTCATTGTGGGATTACGGGTTATGACACCGAAATGCCATGACGAATTCCAACTAAATTTGAAGTATCCGCAAAGACAAAGCGAAAATTCATGTACGTCCCGAGCAGGATCATAATTTTTTAAGCTCCGCGCCAATACGTTTACAACAAATTTGAAGTTCATAGGGCTGTGCATTCTAATATTCTTTCTATAGTAAAATCAACAAGATGCACCAATGTATCAAATTTATTTTATTTTGGAATAACACTCTCTACAAGTTTCGGACGGTCTTTCCGTCCATCATCGGAGTTCTGTTGTCTGCTTGCTAGCAAGCAGACAGCAGTATCTGTTTGACAAATGCCTGTTGCTGTATGTACAATCTTGAACTCCGATGAAGGACGGAAAGACCGTCCGAAACATGTACAGTCTCATTCCAAAATAAAATAAATTTGATACATTGGTGCATCTTGTTGGTTTGACTCTAGAAATAAAACGTTTACAAGAATCTACTCTAATAATATTATTTTCCGGATCCCTCAAAGCCATCAGTTTGCTCTATTTCACAGATTTCAGCATAGAACTAAAAAATGGCAACTTCATGTTTAAACGTTGGAATCCTGTTCCTGGGGCCACTCACAGTGACAACAGCCGAACAAATATAGTTCCAGTTTTCAGATGTTAAGGACTTATCATTACCCGAAATTAAAAACTGATAAAAACAAACAAATATCTCGATGCAGATTTTACTTATGTGTTTTCATGATTATACCTCACGCTCGGTATGGGTTCCGGCATGTCTGTGTAGCTCACACCAGTTTATCAGAGTTCCAGCGTCGTAAATGCGATGGAAGTAGCAATTGTTTCATTTTCTCATCGCTATACCAAACCTTTCATGTGCTGTCACAGCTCAAAATGTAAGGAGGCTTAGTTCCGGAGTTCTGGACAACCAGTACTGTGGACCACCACATCAGATCCGCCTACCACGAAAGCCGTTTTCGAAATGGCTATTCGTGAGCGTCACACAACACAATGAAGCTGCGGGTGATCTTTCGAAAGTTATCTGCAATTTAAGCAATTAACTTCATTTGTTTGTTTCCTTATCCCTATTCTATTAAACACTCCGGTTATCACAAAAGCATAAACACTGATAACTGACCTAAATCAACAAGTGTACAGTATTTGTAACTAGGAACACAATTTTTTTTTACCTCAATATTTAACCAACTTGATGCACAAAATTTTTGTTTCACAATAAGTTTTATTTCACGCCTCTGCATGTTTCGAGCACATGTGCTCATCATCAGGAGGTCAAAATTGCATTACACAGCCTCTGGTATCATCACACCTATAGGTGGCCGTCTCGTGCACAGGTTGAGAGGGAACTGCAGTCCTCTGTCAACCTGTGCACAAGACGGTCACCTATAGGTGTGATGATACCAGAGGCTGTGTAATGTAATTTTGACCTCCTGATGATTAGCACATGTGCTCGAAACATGTAGAGGCATGAAATAAAACTTATTGTGAAACAAATTTTGCGCATCAAGTTGGTTAAATATCGAGATAAATAAACTGACATGCACGGTCAGCGAAACGTCAAAATTAGGAACACAATCTCGAAGTTAAGACATTACGTCTTCAATCAATGTTCGTTTTCCTCTAAATCATTCAAACCCCAGCCCAGTGTATCATGACAAGCTTGATTTCATCGCCCATTCACCAAGTATAAATCACGAAACGCGTCGTTACGTAACGCATTATAGCACTACTCTAATGCCATTAAAGCAGCGCTCGCTTTCAGACGCCAAATGAATTAATGCATATTAAGCTTGCATCAATGAGATAATACTTTATACAGTAGAACTACAATTCAGTACATTAAATCCAATGAAATGAGCTGAAATAGTTTTGCCCTATTTTAGCATTTGTAATTTGAAAGACCTGCTTTAAATCACACGAGTTGTTGAATAGGGCTGTCGTTCGAAAGGCATTTAAATGACTGTGTAGAGTCTCTGGCCACTGTCCAGTCTTTAATCACGTGATTTATTATTCGATGACATATCAATTTAAGGTTAAAGAGAAACTGTAATTTTATGTTACATGTGTTGTACATCAACTCAAAATTTAATCTCGTCACCATTTCCTTACCCGTCGACGTACAAACAAAAGCAGTATTTGACATACAGAGGACAGCGCATCGTGATATATTCTTATAACGAAAGCTAACGAGATGCACTATTTCTCAAATTTATTTGATAAAGTACTTTACATGTTTCGGACACGTCCACTACCCATCATCTGGAGTATCTCGACACTGTATACACGCAAGAAATATTTGTTATTCTAGTTCTGTTCGCGTCTGCTAGCGTGGTCAGGACGTGTCCGAAACATGTAGAGTACTTTATCAAATAAATATGAGAAATGGTGCAACTAGTTGGCTTTCATTATAAGAACAAAAGCAGTACATCTAGACGTTTTCATACTCTACCACCACACTCAATAACACCAAGTGGGTCCTAGCAGACACTAATAAACCAAAGGCTGAAGAAGTTTTACGACTTGTCCTTTTGCACTCCATCGTAACAAAGACGGATATTCAACTAAGGTCTCTTTCCATGAACCATTTCAAGACGTCAAAGTACCACTAGTGTCGGTTCCGCCCTTACAGATTCTAGCGTCCGCCACTTTAGAACATGAAGTCTTCTGGCACGTAATTGTATGTGGCTTTTGACCTTGAAGATGAATGCAATACGATCCTTCGAAACGTCGGGAACTACACGCCAAACAACATAACTTCACGTTTTAGAAGACTTCAGTCTTAAAATTTAGTAGAATTAATCTCATTGTGATGCATCGTATTACAATTGGCAAACTGGCGTATTGCCATCAACCAAAAAAAAAGTTTTATTAGTTTCGTCATACATGTAACATATTTCGGTCGTACTGACCATCCTCAGACATTTAAATACATTAATTTAAAAATCAAAATAAAATGCATATATATATTTTTTAAATATACACATGCATACACATATGTATATGGACATGTTTATGCATATGTATATGAATGTTATTCATTTCTATACACATATACTTTTTTATTTACATTTTGACATATACATATTCATTTTACTTTCAGTTTTGAAGACATGTATTGAATTTTCAGCCACACCGCTGTGATAATCTTGGGTCTTTTGTCCGCCAGGATGTTATTCATTTATGTACAATAGTTGGAAGAACTTGTTGTACTGTATTGTCCTCTAGTAGAAGAATGTTCGTACAAAATTTCGTGAAAATCGTTTAAATAGTTTAGAATTTGGAACGGAGGGATCCACAAACACTCAAGTACCACGAAGATATCAACACCCTAGCTTTTTCCATTTTATCAAGGAAAGTTTGTTTTCAAAAAACGTATTCTGTACACACTAAAATAATTTTGAAAATCTTGAGAGTTACACTAGCTGTACTTAGCAGAAATGTATGTTTGGTCTATCAGCTATACTGTAAATAATACTAGACCTGAAGTATAATTTACACCGTGACTCTCTCACAGTAACTGTTGATACAGCCACCAATAAATGGTAATTTCTTTTATTTCATGTCACTTCCTTTTAACAGAGGTCAGAAACAATCTTCTAAAAGCTTCTTAGTGTCAGACACAAGTTTCTGTTAGTACATTATTAATCCTGTTTACTTTTGCGATTCAAAACACTCGAAAGAAATTTCTTTTACTAGGGACGTAAAAGAGACCATATACCCCAAAGAAAGTTACTTGACATTCATTATGAATCTGTCCACAGAGAAAGCATTATTAATGTTTCTGTTCAAAGTGTGTTTGATGTAAATTCAAAGTGCATTTTGATGTCAAGATATATGCCTTGGATCTAAAACGCGGACGACACTTTTCAAACCATCTGTTAAACGCTACGTAGCCTCAAAGCAGAAACTTCGCCTCATATCGCCTATTCTGAATATTCGTTTTCAGTCATAACTTGCCCAACCAAAAAAATAAACCTGTCTGGAACTCAGTAAGTGATATATTGCTTTATTTATAAGTCACATTTTACCTAAAAGTAATCGATAGTTTTATTCATCAGTCACGTAGCAATGTTTGTCCAAACTAATGTGAAATTAGTCACTTTTTCAGGTACATAACGATTTTATTAAAATTAATAAATAATCGCTCTTTCCCCACAAATATAAAAACGTGAAATTAAATCGATCGCTAAACCCTTGATGGAGGGCAAAATTAAGTCATTAACGGGTACTATGCTCTGTAGCCCATATTTTTTCACGAAAATTTTACTATCCGTTATTAAACTCGTACGTAAACTTGCGAAAATCGATTATTAGCTTCGTCATGTCTGCTGTCTGTCTGTTTGTCCGTCCACCCGAGTGGAACCCCTCGGCTCCCACAGAAGGATTTTCATGAAATTTTATATTTGTGTATTTTTCGAAATTCTGTCGAGAAAATTCAAGGTTCCTGAACATCTGAAAAGAATGGCGGTAACTTTACTTGAAGACCTGTGTACATTTATAATATCTCGCTCAATTCTTCTTAGAGTGAAAAATGTTACAGACAAATTAGTAGAGAAAATCAAAACACACATTTTATGTACAATAATCCCCCCCCCCCAAAAAAAATCGTGCCTTTATGATGTAATGTGGAAAATACTGTAAAGTCGGACAGGCAATACAATACGGCGCATGCGCTTTGCATGCTTGATACCTAAGGCTACAAACACACACTCAGAATTTGTAATATTTATGGCTTTTTCACGGCAGCAATGGTTGCACGAACGCTCCTCAATGTTACGTTATACTACGTTGCCTGCCCTGTTTATCATAAGGACGAATCTTATACAAAATGTACGTGTAGCAGACATATGACGAACAAAAAGATTATTGGACGATTATTACTGTTTACAAATCTTGTGCGAAATACTTTCCAGTGTACTAATAGTAACATACACTCTCGTACTCCATTAGGCCTCTTATGTAAGAGTGTGCGATCCGGGAAAGCTCACTCTTCAGATTGTCTGCCAGATTGAGGACAGAGTTTCCCTTCCCGGTGGCGATTTCTTATTCTCATTGCGTGAAAATCGGTTTAGCGCCCAACCAACCTCCTATCCAACGGACGATAGAACCTTTTTTTTTACCGGGATGAAATGGTAGAGTCCTGAAGATGAAAACTAACTTCCAACGAAAGCGTGGAGATACTCCTCCATCTTCCACACTTGTTCATGGCGCGGTTACATGCCCACTGTCGGTCAACTTAAATTTTCCTGTCACTTGCTTAATTTTTACGCCGCTCTCTCGGTGTGGTTACTTACGTCACATTAAATGCGACATGGCCACGGTAAAGAGGCGCCGTTTCGAGTGAAAGGGACGGTACTAAGCAATATTTGGGAAACTCCAAAATGGGAGATTCAAGTATTTTAAGACATAAGCCGTGAAGATTGGCAAATAGTTAAAGATGTTAAGGAGGGTCTTACTGTCTCCATTTTCAGGATACAAAATAACCCAACAATATTTGTACTTCCTCCGAATCGTCGGTAAGTATTTAACAATCGACATGGTATACCCCAGAAAACTGGAATCTTCGTAACTCCCAAAATCTCGCAGTTTCAAATTAGTTGGAATTTTGGCCCAGACACCAAAATGAAAAAAAAAGAAAGGATAAGCTGTCGAAAGAAAGGTACATTGACAAAGTTGCTGATAGTTTTACTCCAAAGTCTGTTTAGCATTTCTTGCTTAAAACCAACAATTTGCACAATACACTTGAAACATTAAAATAACATTTTGAGTTTAACATTAAAATAGATTTATATTCCTCCTACATGTTTCGATCCCCATACGGTAAAGTGTGTACCGTGTTTACGTGTTCACAGGCATGCTACCAGATAACCTATAAAAATAACTTGTTTTAGTAACTTCACTCACGATATAGATAAACGCTGTAACCTTCACAGTGCTCACACCCTACAAGAGAGCGCCCCACAACCGCTACCAACCACATCCAGCAGAACCAGCGCAGCACACCACATGCAGTAACATACGACTTGTTCTCCTGAAGATGGGCATAATGATGCCC
>Ga0136643_10015272_pt1 | contig 11542 bp, 8 predicted proteins | sample TergutLab28metaG_FD_96883 | JGI IMG/M metagenome (GOLD analysis project Ga0136643, IMG submission 96883) | Labiotermes labralis P1 segment gut microbial communities from Petit-Saut dam, French Guiana - Lab288 P1 (version 3) (version 3) | ecosystem: Host-associated > Arthropoda: Insects >...
GGCGTCTTCTATTAACGGAACCCGAAGAAAAAATACAGTGTTTTTTGTTGGCCGGCGCCTGGCCCGTTTCTCCGCCGGCTCGGGCGGGGGGGGGGGGGGGGGGGGTGCGACTTGACGACGGCTCGGGTTTCAATGTTGCTGAAATCGCGTGCGTCCCTGATACGCTTCCGAGTTTGTTTCCTTCCTGGTCGGGCTAAGGATTTATCAGCACGCCGGTAGTTGATTTTATATGACAATAATTGTTTATGTTAGGCTGACTATATTGAGCTTCTGATTGTACTGAAAGTACAACGGGGATACACTGCCTTAGGATTACAAATGCATTCCATCTATTTCTACCGGTGGCGGACCGTACACAGTGGGAACTTTCAAAGGGTAATGTGCTGTATTACTGGCCATTATACGACTGGAAAACAGCCACTGCGGTTCGGTATTAAACGAGTTTCAAATATTCAGATAACATTAGCCAAAGGACTTTTTTCTGGAGGGGGAAAAAAAAAGAATTTACGATTTCATGCTGGAAGTCCTGAGACTGATGGCACTGTTCTCTTTGCAGATGATTATCGCTCTTGTGGGAAAGACTCGCGCCTGCATTATCGTGGGGTGCAAGTCTGCATACCAGGCCAGCGACAGATCCTGCAGGTAAGATGATTAACCTTTCCGTGTTTACTGGCCCAATGAAGGGAAGACAGGCTATGTTGTGTTTCTATGTTTGGCAAAACATAAAATTTCTGTGAATATATATATATGTGCTTGTTTCATCTGAGACGCAATTTCACATCTTAAAAACTTCGCACCCACAACTTAGCCTCCTGGTTACATGGCAAACGTACGAAAGGTAGAAAATCATGGAGTGATTAATTATGGCCTGTGATAATGACAGTTCATTACATCGGTGTTGTTTTGCACATGGCCAGTTCTCTCTCTACACATAAATAAATAAATATATCCATTTTTTATATATAAATAATGCAATCCAACAAAAAATATTTTACAACAAAATAATCAGTTTTGTTTTAAAAACCTACAACATATTTCTAGACCACTGAATTAACAACAGGCTTGTAAAATGTAAGAAAGGGGGCTAGTTGTAACAATTTCGTAAGAAAAAAGTATTTTTAATAACAATAACACTTTTGTTTTATCGCGTTATGTATGTATTATTAATTTACGGAACCCAACTGGACGACTTCTAGGAAAATATAGTTATAAAGCCAAAATTGTAGTCTTCCAAAATAAGGATAATATTAATATACAAAGACACCATTGAAGATTTTAAAGATTCCAAATATTCGGGCTATAATGTATCACAAAATCTTGACAAACGCCAGCAAAGACAAGTACATAATATTCGGCGAATGTGATGAACTGTTAGACAGCAGAAAGAATGCTCTACAACAATAACACAGTAGCTCTTCTGTTAAAGTATATCGTTGTCAGAACTCGGCTCTGGACAGAGCAGACAAAATGAGAACTGAAAGAGTTGAAAGGATATTCTGGCTGGTTACAACTTGTTAGACACACTCAGCAGCAAGGTATTCAAAACTCAGATCAGAAGATGGCAGGCCAAGCAAGTAACTAAAAGGAACACCTTGCACGAATACAGCCATGCCGATCAAGACGACAAGCGGTGGGACGTAGAGACGCCGCAGAGGGACGACGTGGTCGGATGGCCACTGTGCGACCGGAACGAGCCTAAAGGCGCACCTTTGGCTATTATGACAATGAAAGCGATGAATTTCTCGTGTTTGAGGTAGTTTTGACATAACCGTCTGCTACATTATGTGAGTTAGGGCTTCCATCTATTTTGATGCTCCTGATATCAGGAGGCCGGCCGACACGTGGGGGCACCAGAGGAAGAATAAGAGTTTGGCGACGTTTAAACCGAAATTCTTCAAACTTTTTCGGGCTTGGACAAACCTAACGAATAATTTTGAGGGCTCGTGTCAAAACTGCGGAAAACTGTCGAAGAAGTTCTTTCCCGTTTGGAAATCTGTGGCAGCAGCATCTCAGACGTCTTAGCGCCTCATAGCTTGGCGCCTAAGCTCTTAGTGCGCCCCTGGATACAACGAATTCCAGGTTCCATTTTATGTACATATAGAACCTAACGTGGACTGCAGAGATCAGGGTAAGCGGTCGGAGTACAGAGCACAGCTGGGAGGCACCTGCAGATTTAAAATTACCCACTTGTGCGTTGTGTAACGTATTTGCAAACGTTTTGAGTATTTACACTATTACATTACATTACGCACATTAACAAAATGGACCACATATCACATCCCGAACCATTCGCGTATGATGAATGTGCCGATCAACAAAATCGTATGACAATAGTGAAAATACGTATACTGGTTTGAGGATACAAAATCTTCAAAATGTAAAGTTTTGGGGCCTACCACCGAGCGGTTTCTAGTCGACCCCCACGTATCATGTGCAAAAGTCTGCCTCCACTTCCCATCTTTCGTGTTATTTTGAAATGCCGATATCAAGCTACAAAATTATACACTGTCAAAATTAAAATTTTTCCAGCTAGCGCCCTGCAAATTTCAATATTTGTTCGCTATACATTATTCTGATATAAGAGGGTCAAGATGATTGTGTTACGACGTCTTTCATGCAGTTCAGTTGGCGAACGCAACAATTCATGACGTAACATCTCACACAGCCTTAATGGTCTTGAATGTGATTATTCATTAGGCAAGATGTCCAGTTTTCGATACTTACACTGCTTAGCAGTTTATTAAACTGCATCCTGCCACTGACAGTCAACAGAATCTTGAGCTTAAAAGAGGCTAGGCTCATGACATAGTCCCAAATACAAACAAAATAAGCCATCGAAAACTTCTCTGCTTCGCAAAGCCATAGCAAGGATGCGCGCACTGTACACTGAAGGACAATAGAAATCAACGACAGAACAGAGTACTGTAGAAGCAGCATGGCTTATAAGCGATTACGTTGGGAATCAGTAATGGTGTTTAGTGGGTATTTATCGTAATCAGATGCACGATGAAGTTAGCTGCTGTCAACAAAGTACATTGATTCATAATCCAATATCAGCAAACCGACAAACATGATGAGTATAGATCATTTATATGAATTTGTGCATCCATTCGTTTAGATTCAGGAATGCATTGCTAATGTGAACATGCAACACCAAGCTAGGCTGATATTCGGAGAATAACAAATCTATATTTTTCGATAAGAGTGAAATTATTCTTTCACAAAGAATTGTTGTATTGTATATAAAGAGATTAATCAGTTAATTTAAAGGATTATTTCAAAACTGAGCACGTAATTATTTACGTGTGATTATGGACTATTCATAATTTAGTTACTTTTTTATTTCTTTTGATGTACTAGCAGAACGGGCAAGTATTATTTTACACCTTTATTCTGAAAAGTTCATGAGACAAAGGCTCACAGTCACACTGATAACAAAGGCTCGCAGTTACATTGATAACAAAGGCTAACAGTCACATTGATAACAAAGACTCACAGTTACATTGATAAGAAAGGCTCGCGGTTACATTGATAACAAAGGCTCGCAGTCACATTGATAACAAAGTCTCACAGTTACATTGATAACAAAGGCTCGCAGTCACATTGACAACAAAGGCTTGCAGTCACATTGATAACAAAGGCTCAAGTCACATTGATAACAAAGGCTCAAGTCACATTGATAACAAAGGCTCGCAGTTACATTGATAACAAAGGCTCACAGTCACATTGATAACAAAGGCTCACAGTCACATTGATAACAAAGGCTCGCAGTCACATTGATAACAAAGGCTCGCAGTCACATTGATAACAAAGGCTCACAGTCACATTGATAACAAATTGAGGAAGAGGAAACTGAATTCAAGCATACTTGATTTTCGACCTGTCAGATGTGCTGACTGTCATACCGACAAATACTTGGCGGTTGAAAAGTTTGGGGAGAGACTGTCTATATGTAAACAAAAACACAGAATTCTGATATAGAGAAGCAAACTTCAAGACGCTAATCAGATGGGGTTAAAATTTCAAAGACAAAAATTCTGCAGCATTGAGAAGTTTGATAATGGCGGGAACGTGGACAGGGTTTAGAGAAGTACAGCCAGAAGGATGAGACTCAGCTAGCGAGACTTTTGGGCAGCATGAAATATCATTTGATGAGGAAAGTTAAAAATTTTAGATCAAAGGAAGCAGGCTAAATTGCAGTGGGTAGAAGAGCCATAATAAAGTACTGCAGGTAATGTAAAAAATGTAGGAAGTGAAAATAGTAGGAACTAGAAAAAATAGAGAAGATATTGAAATCCAATATTGATGAAGAATAGGCTGCTTTATTTACAGACCGAGTTCGTACCGCGCTCTAAACACTTTTCATATCGGTTATGAAAACAAATCAGTTTATGTAAGATACGGCAAAGGTCGCTGTTTGTTCTGAGATAAATACGTAACACTTAAACACGGAGTTATGTACAATTGTTGTGTGTTAAACCTGGTAGTGCATCGGGCAATCAGTTGCCTTTAAAAAGTTAATGATTTTGAAATTAACACTAAGGACAAGAATACCAGAGACTTGGATAGAGACATAAAAGACTTTAAGCAGGGTTACCAGTCTAGAACTGGTATAGTAAAGGATGAGGATGTTCAGTTGGTTACAGACTGCCACAGCATTTTGCCTAAATGGTAGAACCATTTCTCCCAGCTATTGAATGTGTGTGGGGTAAGACATTAGGCTGACAGAAATATATACAGCAGAGCCACTAGTGTCCGAGTCCGGTGCCATTGAGTTTGCGATGGCTATTGAGTAGCCAAGTAGAAGTAAACCCCCTGGTTTTGATCAAATTCCCAAAGAACTCTTTTAAGCAGAGTTCAAGAAGGTACGTTATGAGATCAATGAACTTACTAAATCTATTTGTAATAGGGGAGAATTGTTTCAACAGTGGAACTAGTCAATAATTTTACGTATTTATAAGTTGGGCGAAAAAAAAGGCTGTAATGATTGCAGAAGCACATTATTGTCGTCACACACACACACACACACACACACATATATATATATATATATATATATATATATATATATATAATCTTTTAAACCTTCTCTAGTCACATCTCATTCCACTAGTAAACTAAATTGCTGGACACCATAAGTGTGAACTGTCACTGTGATGCACTAATGAGCGTCTGGGGCACGTAGTGGAGCAGTTGATTGAGACACTGTACTACAAGCCAGAAAGTCGCGGGTTCTACTTCTTCGAATTTTTCCGACCGCACTATGGCTTTGGGGTCGACTCAGCTTCTAACAGAAAAGAGTACCACAAATATTTCCTGGAGGTAAAGATGGCCGATGCTTAGGGCTGACAACCTTACCACCTTCATGTGCCAATTGTCATGAAATCTGGGAGCCTCAACTTCCTGGAACCCTCAGAGCTTGCTTTAGCCTTTACTGATCGTCCATTCTGCACTTTTCATGTACTGGGAAAGAACTGGTAATAAAAGGGATAATGCATAAGATAGGTTTGGACTTGACAAAAGCACATGATTTAGTTACAAATGAGGGAGGTTTAACGTAATATTTGTATTCTCTGTGGGTTTGGAATCGCGATTAGAACAAGTGCAGCAGAACTGCCATTTATCCTAACGCTGGTTATCCGGATTGTCTGGAATTCTACAAAACTAACTTGCCTTGAAATTATCGGTTATCGGATCAGGCACAGTAGAGTGCTATGGCTTCTGGAACTTCAAATCAGGCGTGGTCGAAAGGTTTAGATACAGGTACATACCGTAAACAGTTACAGCCCAACTTCAAACTGCCAATGTATCCTATTTTCAAAGAAAAATCCAATTATCCGGATTTTCTGCATATCCGGATTGGTCGCCGTCCCAATGAATCCGGATAAGTGGACTTCTACTCTACTTTAATCAAAACGGATTTCAATAAAAGCTATTGTAAATTCCGCACAGATCAAAATCTGTCCGATGCAGTTCCTGTTGAGGATGGCCTGAACGGAGGAAATGATTAATCGTATTGCTCTTCGACCTTGCTGCAGAATTTGTCATCAGAAACGTTCAGGCAAAAAGGAAGATTCTAAGTGGCAGTCATCAGGTTATGGTTTATACTGATGGTGTTACATAGAGTACATTTAGCAGAACCACACATGTGCAGAAGTTCCATTGTTCGTTGCTAAGTAAACTGGTTTCGAAATAAATGTTTAAAGGGTTAGATATGTGGCCATGTATCGTGCTTAGACTGCAGGGCTACATTGCAAAATGAAGGTAGGTAATAAATTTTTAAAAATTGGGCAAATTTCAATTATTTGTGAACATAAAAAAATCGCATTTAAGAAAAATTAAGTACAGACTGATGATTGGGACAGGGGGGGGGGTATGTGGCAAATACGGCGAACAGGGAGATGCATACAGGATTTCAGTGGAATAAATCTGAAAGAAAAGGGGTCAGATTGGAATATCTAGACTTAGATAGGAGGAAGGTAATAAAATTAAGAAGTAAGTTGGGGGGGGGGGCTGGACTGATATCATGTGGCTATGGATAGGAACGAGTGCAGCTCTTCTAAACAAGGTGATGTAACTTCGCTTTCCCTAAAATATGGGGAATTTTTTGAAGAAAGACTCCGCTCCAGGGAGCAACTTTGACATGAATTATCAATTTGATGATTTTCAGAAAACAAATAATTTCTTCCAGAGCACCCTGCAACGTCAATATCCAAATTTACACTTTGTCCGGAAATAAAGTGCCACGTACACTACATGGTCTTAGACAGAGTAGCAAGAGGACAGGCATTTTATATGTATGTACTGTGTAGCCTCGAATGAAAAGCGCCCTCTGTTTCCTTTGGAAAACCTCGAGGAAACAAACCGTTCGGAAAATTCACCAAATCTCTGTAACCATGGCTGACTCGCAAAATATATTACGTCGGACAATGGTCACTGTCCGAGGTAACAATGATCTACCCTACTTTGAGGAATATTGTGCTGCTTTCGAAACATACACCAATAAATCTCAGAGAACTGACAGGGTCCACCTCAAGAGCATTGAGCTTGAATATCTAGGAGGACCTACGATTAGGCAGAACTTAGAAAAACAGTGCGGTTAGCAACAACCAGCAAAGCAAAGTACGTATAAAGTAACACTAGGGCGCTTTCGACTTAACCACTGTTTCCTTGCAGAGCTAATAAATATTACATATTCTTAGTGTGTCTGTATTCTTGCATTAGTTATCCGACATGCAAAACGCCATTTCGTTCTGTCAACTGTGGCCTCTCCGGCACTACCAAATTCTTCGACATTAACTCATAAACGGCACACGACTTTCCAAAATAGTTATTGAATATAAAATGTGTGTTTTGATTCCCTCTACAGCTTTTGCCTGAAACAGTCCTCATTCTGAGAAGCGTTCAACGAGATATTATCACAAATGTACACACAGCGGCCTGTATGTGAAGTGCCGCTACTATTGTCAGACTTTTAATTAAATTTGAATTTGTTCAACAGGTTTTCGAACAATCCACAAATATAAAATTTAAAAAAATATATGTCCTGGAGGAGGTGAGTTGTTCCATGAGGACAGACAGACGGACTAACAGACATGGCGAGGCTAATAGTTTCTTTTTCCGCAATTATGCGAAAAGCCTGTAGGAATGACTTGGGGTACGTTAAAAGGCGCAACCTTTCGCATTTGTGGCTTCACTTAACTGTGGGGGTCTAAACATTTCTGGAAGTACCTGCACAATGGCATTAGCTAATATACGTCTTGTAGCTATTAGTCGGTGGACCGGAGTGGTGGCGGGTCTCTGGGTGTAATGGCGTTGTTTTGGTTTGCTTTGGTTCTACACGTGTCCAGGAGCAGGACATGTAGCAAGTGCCAAAAACACAAACAAATTTCACGTGCCAAGTTACTGTCATTTAAAGTAGTTGTTATCTACAGTAATCATCATTCGTTAAGGAATTTTGACAAGAAACAAAGAATTTGCAATAGGTTTTGTTTTAAATTTGTGAAAACAGCTTCATAGAACTATGGTATGCCTAAGAAAACCGTTCATGATGACATCACGAGTAGAACACAAACCGTTCAAGATGACATCACGAGTAGAACACAAACCGTTCAAGATGACATCACGAGTAGAGCACAAACCGTTCAAGATGACATCACGAGTAGAACACAAACCGTTCATGATGACATCACGAGTAGAACACAAACCGTTCAAGATGACATCACGAGTAGAACACAAACTGTTCAAGATGACATCACGAGTAGAGTACAAACCGTTCAAGATGACATCACGAGTAGAACACAAACCGTTCAAGATGACATCATGAGTAGAACACAAACCGTTCAAGATGACATCACGAGTAGAAAACAAACCGTTCAAGATGATATCACGAGTAGAACATAAACCGTTCAAGATGACATCACGAGTAGAACATAAACCGTTCAAGATTACATCACGAGTAGAACACAAACCGTTCAACGCTACTTACGTTTCAAATACAGTTAAGCTTCGGTTGAAGTGCAGGTCACCACTCGTCCAGTCAGACTAAACAGTAAGCGCAAATTGTGTGTCAATGTCTGCATGAAGTTAGGAACGTGTGATTTGCGACATCTGTGACTGGTAGACCAATAATAAGGTTCGCGTTGACGCGTGTTAATCGAAGTTTTAAAGAAGAAGTGGATTGCTAAAAAAACTGTTATCTTCTGATGAGTGATGACCAGAAAGAAAACGGATTTCTGTCCGCAAGGGCTTTGCAAGATCAGGCCAAAAGAGTATAAATTTCGCTTAGAAGTTTATAAAGTGAAAATCCAGTTAAAAGGACGAATATTGAGAATATCGCGAATAATGAAGTCGATTCGAAAGTGGTGCTGGACAGCGCAAGAGACGCGATTTACAGCGACGCTTGCAGGAGCAGCACAACGCTGAGTATGCTATGTAGACTCCATAGGGTACGGTCTACTATATTTAAAGAGGACTGTACCAACCTGTAACTAAAACGTAAGCCTAATGTTTTTATGGCCCCATTTCAGAAACGTTTGGCTCACATCTCCTAGTCTTTGGTCGAATTTTGAATGAATAATCCACAGTAAAAATCCTGAAAACTTCGGCCCAGTACTGCCAAAATACTTACTTTTTATTGGCACATCGTCGAGGAGGTTTTGCCAAAAAAGAACACCATTTTAAAAGATAAAGCATTCTGCAAATTACGCAATATGGCTGCAGTTCATATTAGCATTGTGTTAAAATAAATTTTCGTGCTTGTTTTTAACAGTTTACAAAACAGAACAAGACTCGGCTACGTTATTCCTTTTCGTGCTTTAGAGGGGGACGCTTGTTGCCTTGGGGCCCTTCTCCCAGCCCACCCTTTAGAATACAGCTCGTTACAAAACACTCCGTTAATTAACTATGAACCATTCGGCTCTCTCGTATAAACAAGGGACATGAGGCACTTTATTCAAAGCACCGGTAATGCAACCCAGTTCATTGTGAAATACAGTGTATTATTGTTGCGTGTTTTTAGCTTGTATGACTTCGATATATAGAGATTTGTTTTGAGCAGAAGATTCTTCAGTTAGCTGGTTTACCTTCAGGTTAAGTATGGTGTGTGCAGAATCACCATAAAGTATGCACTTTGGTAGTATTTAACCTGAAGAAATATTTTTGCTATCTAATGGAACAACAGTTAATCAGATTTTCTAATTTGGAAAATTGTTTAAATTTGAGAAGTCACAGCGAAGTGGGTCCTTAAAAGAGCTCCTTCCTTTCCTGGAGGAAAGAGTGAAGATCACAGTAGATAGGTTAGCAGCCTTCTCTTATATTCGGAATGTCCGGGACTCGAAGGTCAGGCGGGAAACCGACTGCATTGATGAAGCCTTTGTCTCCTTCTTTTCAGGCATATGCTGGTACACTTTTCCGATAATTTCATTACTGCCTTATTCCATAGCTATTCCTATTTACGACTAAAAGCCACCGTATCACTCTACGGCTATAATATGCCAGAGACAGAGACTCCATAATCCATCACCACATTCACAATTGCCTACCACCTGTCACTATTCTGAGCCAGACCAGACAAGTCCACGCTCCCCCTACTTCTTGAAAAACTCTTTTAATATTATCCTTCCTTCTATGTCTATGTCTTCCAAGTTGTCTCCTTCCATCAGGTTTCCACACCAAAGCCCTATGTGCACTTCTCTCACTCGTACGTGCCACATGACCCGTCTATCTCTTTCTTATTGATTTGATCACCCGAAAAATATGTGATGATTTGTACAGATCATAAAGCTCCTTTTTATGTGGTCTATATCACTCCCCTCTTATCCTATCCACACAAAACAACCGGCAAATTTACAGTTCTGTGTTTCCTAATCTTTATATTCTTGGAGAGCAAACTGGAAAACAAACGATTCTGCACCTATTGACAAACGGCATTCCCTGACTTCAATCTGCTCTTAATTTTTGCATGAATGGCGTATGATAGTGACAGCGTCATCAAATAAAAACTAAAAATGGAAATGTATTTACCGTACCAACCTGTTTTCTGTCCGAATTAAAAGAATATTTTAATTATGCGCGTTGTGCTGAAGTTGGTAAACGCGCACAGACAGACATCAGGAGGCAAGTAAGCTAATGTTTGCAATTTTGATGCTAGCACGCTCAAAACTGACCTTCGAAATCACTTTGTGAAGATGTAGGTCGGATGGAGTAGTTCAGGACAGGATCCAGTGGAGTATTTTGTGCAAAATTAATGAACCCCCAATTCCGTATACGTATTGAGTTAGTTTGCCAGCTGAACTGGTAATATCTGCAGTGTGCAGCTCGAAGTCCACTTCAACAAGCGACGTTTCAAATTTGAATGAAGACATCACGAAGTGCTTGGATACGTATTGTAATACTAATTTGTACGTCAGCACAACTGTTTTTATTACACAAGGTAATATGTAGGCTACATGTTTCGACTAATAAATAGTAATCTTCAGGTCTATTCTTTACAGGTTGTCACAGGATGCTGTATACACATTGGGATATTATATCAGTGAAATATTTAAGCTTAAATATTTCACTTATATAAACACAGTGAAATCAGTTAAATATTTAAGCTTAAATATTTCATTGATATAAACACACTGGGATCCCAATGCGTGCACAGCATCCTGTGACTTAACCTGTAGAGAATAGGCCTGAAGATGACTATTTATTAGTCGAAACATGTAGCCTGCATATTACCTTGTATAATAAAAACAGTTGTGCTGACGTACAAATTAGTATTACAATAATTTTAAATTTGGCTTAGATGTTTAATGTTTTATATATATATATATATATATGTTTGCGCGCGCGCGCGCGCGCGTGTATGTGTGTGTGTGTGTGTGTGTGATTACATTTACTCCCAAGTGGCTGTATATTTGACGGTACATACGTGTTATTAATTCTCTCACATGTTTCGGTTAATAATAATAGCCATCCTCAGGGAAAATGTTTAGAGAAAGGAACATTTTTGCTACAGCTTATCATCCGTAACTGTGCTCGGTGCTACATGACA
>Ga0136643_10015279_pt1 | contig 11540 bp, 8 predicted proteins | sample TergutLab28metaG_FD_96883 | JGI IMG/M metagenome (GOLD analysis project Ga0136643, IMG submission 96883) | Labiotermes labralis P1 segment gut microbial communities from Petit-Saut dam, French Guiana - Lab288 P1 (version 3) (version 3) | ecosystem: Host-associated > Arthropoda: Insects >...
AATATTTTAAGGTTTTTGAAAGGTGTCAGCAGAAAATTTCTCGAATTTTAGGGAAAAAAAGGGGGTTTTAAGACAGATTTTTTTTTTTTTTTGGTGGGGGGGGGGGGGGGGGGGGGTTCGGAAAATTCTGGTGGGTAGTGTACACACACTAGTCTCCCTTGTTCTCATGGTGGAGCATGTGAAAGTTTGTCAGCATTTTGGATTGAGTTATGCCATGCAAACTTCTGTCCAGGCCTACAGCACATGGAAGCTGCTGAAGGTTGCTGTCAGGCTTTGGGGAGGAGTTCAGCGTCTTGTGAAGTGATAAAAGACCCTGTTATACTGCGTAGCTCTCTGCTGTACCGGCTTTGCTTTGAATAACATGTTTGGGCTGTGTGCCCTCTGTGCCCACTGGAAAATTATTATAAGTGAAAAGTAACTTTTGTTTGGTGAATGATGTGCTTATTTTGTATTTTAACAGGTAGGTGCTGCAGTGAAATTGAAAATTTGTAATTTGAGGGAAGTTTTTTTTGATGAAATAGAACTTGAGCGGAATTTTGGCCCAGGTTTGAAATTGCTGTGGAGCCCATGAGACTGGGAGAAGTTAGAAATTGTACTGTATGGAATTTATGATACTGTAATTGGGGGAACTGGTAGCTAAGTTGAAGTAGTGTTGTGAAAAGAGTAGGGGTTAGTAAGTAATTTTGATGTTATTAAACTGAGTAGTAGAGGTGAATTTTGCATTGTGATTAGAGTAAAATAATTTTAAGTACCTGGTATCCCCTCCTTTCTTGTGGACTTGGATAGTCTCTGCGTGTGACCTACTAGGGATATAAATAACATTGGTGGCATCGAACCCTTACAATCACCCACCTGATTTTACGAAGTTACCCCTATAATTCAAGTGGCCAGCCTCTACCAGCCATTACATTATCATATTATCTATTTAAGCATTTGAACTGGTTTTGTATTAGTAAAAACACTGTCCATTCTTTGTCCAAATTAACCGTGTAACATGTATCAATCCAGTGACAACTGGGTTTGTTTCTGAATTGCAGAAATCAAATTTATTACATCTCTTACAGGCCCTTGCTACTGGTGATACTTATCAACCAAGTGGCCACAGCTTTCATGTAAGTTTTACTACAGCTGCTCAAACTGTAAACGAAATGTGCATGAAGCAGTTTGGGAAAAACTGCAGCCTACACACGTCAGAACCAACTATGGAAATATGGAAAGCAGCTTGAGGATTCTATAAAAAATGGGATTTCCCAAACTGAACTGGCAGTATCAATGGCAAACATGTGACAATGAAGTGCCTGAAAAACAGTGCATCATCAATACTTCTTTCACCTAACATAAATTTTCAATAGTAAACATGGCAATTGTTGGGCCAAACTAGAAATTCATTTGTGCACGTATTGGAGGATATGGAACAAACAGTAACCGGGGAGGGGGGCCAATATGTGATGGGAAGTAAACTTGAAGGAGCAAAGTTATAAGCCATTATCATGCGGGGAAATTATAACTAGAGATTGTGCTGTGTCAGATGTGTTGTGGAAAATGCCTTCAGATGACCCAGAAGTGGTGTCCCAACCACGCGTGACTTGCACAACTATTTCGCACCCAAGTCTTACAATTCTAGGCAGGCTACTATGAATACCTGTAACCTTCAGAACCAGTTCTGGGTGCTTTGACTGAAATGGAAATTGAAGGAAGAAGAGGATGTAATGTGGCTTTCCATGCTAGGCAAAAGTTTACAGACTTCTTTAAGTTAAGTGTAACCAACAAATTATTGAATGAAGAATGTAAAAAAATTAACAAACATTTTTAAGGTCAGTAATATTAAAACCTTCTTTTCCTATTCACCAATGTCAACCCATACTTTATCTTTTTTTCTTACTGCCTATGCAATCTGCTTCCATTATGTTACATAAAACAGGAATTTCTTTCACAAACCCAGTAAGAAATTCTGTACACATTTTTCTTGCAAATAATATCAAACATGAATTTAAAAACAATTGGAAATGCCCACCAATCTCCTCTCCCACGTACTAAATGCAGTACATTGGGAGGACACTGCATGCTGCAGTACAGTGACAGTACTGCTGTCCAACAGTCCATATGAGTGTTACCATTTAAAATCCAAGGAGTAACGTATCACATCCCATTACTGCTCCTGTGTACAGCTTTGGTTTGAAAGCACCTTTACATCACATTAGCACAGAACAGAAAAATTCCCAGTCAGCTTACTTGCCTCGACAAGTAAAAAATTTTGTGCTGACATCTGCAACTTTAGTCACATAAAACAGAATTACATGAAGAATTTTCAAATACCCCATTCATGAGAAAATAATTCACTTTGCAATATTGTGTGTCTTGAAAAATAAATACCCAGTGTTCAGCTGCCTTGAGGCTTATATTAAAAATTTTCTAAAGAATGTGGTATATTATTTTCACAGATAAAATTACACAACAATGTATGTACAGAACTCACATACAGGGTATGTATGCAACTGGACAAGTAATCCAGACACTGACAATATTCTGGCCTCCAAATGATTACTGTCACTCAAGTTGCAAACCACAGTGCACCTTCCCATTAAGTTACACTCTTCACAGACAACAGTCTATCTTCAGCTAAGCAATATCAGTTAATTCCAAAACAAATCTAGAATCACGCAACAAAAGCATCTCTGTAAATGTACACACAGAACACTGAATACATTCTGATGTCAGCCTGGGAGTTACACATGGTAAACTTCAACTTTTGTCTCATAGGGCATGCAATTCTGTCCCTTTTCCTGCTGAGGATTTTGAAATGTTAATCTCTTGTGGAAGTTGTCTTCATGCAGTGAATGGTATTACCTGTCCCCAGTCATGTTCAGTTCACCTTCAGTAATTAAACAATATCTTACACCTTTAGCAGCTGTCATGTCCAAAAGTAACCCAGCACAGAATGCACTTAATAACATATTTACGGGTGCCCAATGTGCTTGAAACCATAACCTTGGGAATTAAATGGCAAAATACTGTCAAGCATTTTCTAGGAGAACTATATTTCCATTGAAATTAAAAAGAAGCACACATACACACATTCTTCAACACACTGCTGTACCCTACATGCACAATAATAACCAATTTCAGTACTTATTACCTAACACTATTGCAGCCTTACTCATATTGACAAAATCAAAACCGAATTACATCTGGGTCATTTGTTTCTAGCAAACTTAATACTATATATAATCCATGCAATAAATATTATTTTGACTTAATTCCAACTCAATGCACATACAGTAATCAAACATACGTTTTCAAAGGATATTCTCCTGCATGTTTCAGCTTTACTTTGCCACCTTCAGAACAAATTTACTGGCAAACAAAATTACATGCTAGTGTAGACACACATCATCATCAAACATACAGTATAAACACATGCTGGGAATTACAACCAAATGTGAATTATATAAATTAATTAAAACACAGACATTGACGTCATTTATATAATAGCTAAAATCAGGTGCAAAATTGTGCACTTTTTGTCTATATGTGCACCCACCCATCCACCTATCAATCAATCAATCAATCAATCATTGCATTGTCTTCGTGCCTGCAACCTCTGCATCTGAACATCAACGTATGTATAATGATCTTCAATCCCGAATGGATTACAATCTGTGAGTTGTTAAAAAAAAAATGTTCAATACACAATAAACCACTCAGAAAAGACTGGTTTATTACAAAATAGATGCACCTTAATCCACGTATTCCTAAAAAAGGTGTAATAAATCACTCTGTACAATTACATGTGTGTACAATATACAGTCTGAAGATGACCACATGCTGGTCAGAACATGTGACTGCTTAACTTCAATACCGAGTTAAAAACAAACTACAGTTGTGTTACACCATTATGCTTTTTGCATTAATTTGATTCACTTGTAATTAACCACTCTGTATTGAGTGGTTAATTACAAGTGATCACCTTTTCAGCAACATGTGCATTAAACTCTGACGTTTTACATCCTGGTGTGTTTGAAAAATCAAATCAAATGGTGTAACTGCCTAACTCTAATGTAGTTGGTTTGTAAACCTATATCAAGGTTAAGCAGCTCAGGTCAAACAGTTGCATGATTCAAACAGAGTGCAGATGCCTTCAGGCTGTACACTGTACAAGGATGTAATTTTTCACCAACAAACATATGCTTGTGGAGATTCAGACTTCAACTTATACTTACTTACTTACATACTTACTCCATGCCGCAGAGTCCTTCTTGAGAAACTAACCAGCTCTTGGTCAAGAAATTCCCCACATTTTATGAAACCCGAAGGTTCATTACTGCGTTTACAAGTGCCCGACACCTGTCCCTATCCTCAGCCAGAGCAATCCAGTCCATGCCCCCATCCCACTTCCTGAAGATCCATCTTAATATTATCCTCCCATCTATGCCTGGGTCTTTCAGGTGGTATGCACTTCTCCTCTCCCCATATTTACTACATACCCTGCCCATCCTATTCTCGTTTTGATCACTCGAATAATATTTGATGAAGAGTACGGCTCATTAAGTTCCTCATTATGTAGTTTTCTTCACTCCCCCTGTTACCTCATCCCTCTTAGGCCAAAATATTCTCCTCAGCACCCTATTCTCAAACACCCTCATTCTACGTTCCCATCTTAGTGTCAGCGTCCAACATTCACACCCATTTACAACAAAGGCAAATTATAGTTCTGTGTATCTTACATCTGTATATTCTTATATAGAAAACTTGAAGACAAAAGATTTTGTGCCAAATGATAGCAAGCATTCCATGACTCCAAACTGCTCTTAATTTCTCCCCGAATAGAATTCTGATTCATTAAAGTTGTTCCCAAACACTTGAACTGTTCCACCCTTTTGAAGGAGCTATTATCATTCTTTATATTGTGACTTCATACTGCATTCTGATCTTGAGACATGACCAAGTACTTAATTTTATCAGCATTTACTTAGAGTCCAATCTCCTTATTAGCAACTACTAAAGCTTCTGTGTTTTTCTTTCTAGTATCTATGCTTCTGCCCAATATATTAACATCATCAGCACAAACCAGAAGCTGATGTGTAGCATTTAGTTTCAAGTCATATGGTTTGCATGAACCCTCCTAATGGCATATCTAAAGCACAGTTGAAGTGCGATGGTGATAAAGTATCTCCTTGTTTCAAACCATTCCTAAATGGAAACATGCCAGGCAAATATTTGCCTACCCGTACTCTGCTGTAGGTTTCATTCAGACATATTTTCATTACGGGGTGTTTAGACGGTGCCTCTTTTCGTGCACCAGCATATGCAACATTGCATCCACTGATGCATGCATCATGGCGCAAGAGTCGCGCATCTCTTGTAGCATGCCTTCTCCTGTTCAGACGTTATTGAGAGGCACATGCAGAATGTCTTTAGAAACATTACACTGTGCGGCTGTCGCTGTTGCTACCATTAAAATTGAACATAAAAAGAAACGTTATCGGAAACGTTGGATGGCAAATTTTCTGGAGAGAGGGAACCAGAATTTACACCTCCTTGGAGAAGTCAGAATGGACAGTTGTGCTTTTTTAAAAATTTTACAAGGATGACTGCAAGTGATTTTGAGTTACTGCTGCAACTGATCGGACCAAGCATAAAAAAGCAACACACTAATATGAGAGAGGCAATCCCAAAAAGCAAGCGTTTAGCTGTGACTTTGCATTTTTAGCCACTGGTGACTCGTATCATACTCTTATGAATATATTTCGTATATCAATGCCACCAATATTGACCATCATACGAGAACTGTGCCAAGCTGTCATAAAGTCACTGAAAGGTTATGTGGAGGTAAGTAAAAAAAGTTGCATAGATATGATGTCAACATTAACAAAAGCACATAAGTGTATGGAAGTGTATTATACACAACACAATATTATTACATACATACATATTACACACATCTACAGGTTTCATTTGAGTGCAATGAATTCTGAAATCCCACTTGCACTTGATGGATTAGTAGCTATAATCTGAAAATCTGAAACAGGGGAACTGGAAGATTGTGGAGTGGGTGTTGAGGTTACAGTACAAGATGAAGAGGAATGTTCGGAATCAAAATGAACTGTTAATTAAGCCTGTTCGATGTGAATTTGAATGTTATGTAACTCCATCTCCGCTTCCAACAGAATAGTGTGTATTTTATGTTGGACGATGGATTTCAGTCGGGAAGAAGCTCTCGAACTTTATTTGCCACAAATTCTACAAATATGGAGAAGACATCATTTTTTTCCCATTTTTTTTACGGCTCTTAATAAACCACATGCTTCATCTACAGCAGAATCACATTTCTTCTTTTTCTCCGCTGGTACTGTCTTAATAAATCCACAACCACTTGCTTGGTCGATTGCTACTGCCACTTGCAACGGTGTCAGTGTCCTCTTCAGTAACCTGTAAGAAAGGCAAGGGAAATTAATATTTCTCACTAGTTTTACGTACACACAAGTGTACTAACACTTGAACTGCACGTACCGCAGAATGCATTTTTACTGATACTGATTTATTTTAGCTACCTACATGTGAGGAGGCTTGGTTAGAAGTTTCCAAGGATTTCAACAACAAATGGAATTTTCCTCACTGTCTGGGGGGCAATCCAAGGAAAACTGTTGTACTATAATGCCCAGCAAATACTGGAAGCTCTTTTTTCAACTATAAAGGACATTTAGTATTATTTTACTTGCTGTTGTAGATGCTAATTACTTATTTAAGTATGCACACGTCGGCATGCAAGGGAGAACATGTGATGGTGGTGTATTTCTACATAGTGCGTTTTGTAATGCACTCACTAGTGCAGCACTGAATGTGCCTCAACCGAATGTCCTTCCAGGAAATGACATGCTCGTTCCTTACGTGCTAGTAGCAGACAATGCATTCCCACTAACTAGCTATCTTATGAAACCATATGCTGGAGAGGTACCCTAAGGGAGCCCAAAAAGAGTGTTTAATTACAGACTATCAGAAGCACGTCGTATAGTAGAAAATGCATTTGGGCTGTTGGCTTCCGTATTCAGAATATTTCGCAAGCCACTCATCATCAAACCTTCTACAACTGAGGACATTACACTGGCATGTGTAGGCTATATTTACACAATTTCTTAAGAAGAAACTCCACTGCAAAACAACTGCATAGTCCACCAGGAACACTTGATTTTTAAAACACTGATAATGGCAAGGTGATAAAAGGGGAATGGAAGAGAGAAATTCAGAACGATAGCGGAATGGTAAAACTAGCTAAAACACCAAGAAACCATGGGAATGATGCTAAAAAAATTAAGATACATTATTTTATGTTGAAGGGAGGACACGTGTAGTGGCAAGATAAATATCTGTAGTACAAGGTATGTAACACAAACTTAAAAAAATCCAAATACATATGCTTACCAGACTTTCTCAAGTGTTGTTATTGTGTCTTTTCCTTCCCTTGCTTCATCACCTTGCAAGATAAAAAAGCATATGCTTGTACGCAAACCAGCTTGACCTATATATTTCGTAAGCGGACGATCAACTTTTCTTCTTCAGCACCTTGCTGTGTTCTCGGTGAAAATACAATCTTAAACTTTTTATTTTGTTTAGGATCGACTTTGAATCCAGTGAATATTTCTCCCCTAGCTCCTGAAGAGCACTTCTTCTCTCTTCCCAATTTTTATAATTTTTGTCTGACAAGTGCCAGAGTACTGTGTATTTCCTATATTCTTCAATGAAATCTAATGTTTTTTCACTACTCTGGTCTGCCATTTCTATGCTATAACAAAAAACCATTTAAATGTAAATATTTCATACCTTTTTAATAATCAGTAACTGAACTTCTAATGAAATCTGATACTCACCGATAAACCAAACATAAATTTTGAGTCCACTGAAATACTTGTTGCAAACTATGATGCACGGAGATGTCCATTCAGTACAGGGAGCAGGTTCAACTGCCAGCGCCTAGCCATGTGCACAACTGTGACTCATGCGGCGCTTCATGCCCCAGTCTGCCTCTAGCCGCATGCTTCAAGTTGCACAAAAAGAGGCAACATGTAAGTGCACCCTTATCATTACCAGTTTCATGGGGATACCAAACTCACTGAGAATATTATACAAGACCTCCCTCCAAACTGATGCATAGGCCTTCTTGAAGTCTATAAATAGCTGATGCACTGCTTCACTGTATTCTAATTTTTTCTCCCGTAGTTGGCAAATGCAGAATATATGATCAGTATCGAAGTTTTTTATTCACCAACGACTGCACAAGTGATTGTCTTAAAAAACAATATTAAAATTTACATTAAAATAGCTCCAACATGTTTCGCTACAGTCACACCATCTTCAGGGAGTGCATTATTTGTGCTTGCTGAAGTTACACTTGTTAAAAAAATCAGTTAAGGTACATCGGTGTGTGATTAAATCAGTGGTGATGTGGCTGCATATATTAGTAGGTCTGTAATGAAAAACAGTATATCAAGTACTGTATAAATAGGATTTATCAAAACAAACAATTCATTTTGTTTTGGAAAATCCTATTTATACAGTACTTGACACATCGTTATTCATTACAGGCCTACTAATATATGCAGCCACATCAACACTGATTTAATCACACACCTATGTACCATAACTGACTATTTTAACAAGTGTAACTTTAGCAAGCACAAATGATGCGCTCCCTGAAGATGGTGTGACTGCACTGAAACATGCTGGAGCTATTTAATGTAAATTTTGATACTGTTTTTAAGACAATCACTTGTGCATTCGCTGGTGAATAAAAAACTTTGATAATATCAAGATGCACAGCATGAATGTTAAAAAAAAAAAAAGATCAGTAGTTGACCTGTTCCATCCAAATCCACACTGATGATCCCCAATAATTACCTCTGCATATGTAGTTAACCTTCACAGCAGGATGATGGATAAAATTCTCTATGCATTTTACAAAAGTATATGCCTCTATAATTACTGAAATGTGATTTATCACCCTTCTTATCAATAGGTACAATTGACTCCTTCCATTCCTCAGGCAATTCCTCCTTATTCCAAATAACATTAATAAATTTATAGATAGAGCGAATTGTTCTACCCCCTGCTTTAAACAATTCTGCTGGGATTTGACCTGGTGATTTGTGTCTTTTTTTTGCTTTTAAATAGCCACCTCAACCTCAAAGACACTGGGCTCAATCACTAGTGGCTCTGCTGTATGTGTCTGCCTTATATCATTAATCCCAAGTACATTCAACAGCCAACAGAAATGGTTCCTCCATGTAGCCACAATCCTATGGGAGTCTGTAACCCTTCTCATTCTTTACTTAATTAGTTCTAGGCATGTAACCCTTCTTTAAGTCACTGATGCCTCTTTACAAGTCTCAGACTTTTTGATTACTGTTTGTTTCAAGTTCATCAATTTTAGCTTTCAGATATTCCTTCTTCTTGTTCCTAAAAAGTCTACTAGCTTCATCTCTTACATTGTCTAGATTACCTACATTGCTTTGGTTTGGATTCTGTAGGCATTGCAATATAGCCTGCTTCCTTTTATCTAAAAAATGTTAATATTCTTCATCAAACTGTGGTTTATGCTGCGTCAATTCATACAGACCTAGATTCTCTTTAATGTTTTCCCAAGCCCTATTTATGTTCACACTATCTTTTTAAGTTCCCCAAATATGTACACATGTTTCAGATCTTAATCTGATACTGTTTCCAAACCTCCGGCTCACTTAGTTACAAGAGATTAAATCTTTCCCCATCAAACTTCTGTGCTGCTTGTTTACTGACTGCCAATCTTTCCCTAACTTTACAACCACTAGATAGTGATCAGTATCACTGTCAGCTCCCCTGAAAGATCATACATTGAGTATATTCGAATGCCATCTCCTATTTATCAATGTGTGATCAATTTGGTTTTGATTCTTTCAATCAGGAGAGGTCCAGGCATATATACGAATGTTTTGGTGTGGGAATATCATTATTTCAACCTATACATAAAAATTTCTAAAATATGGCAGTTAAAAAATCTTAATGAAATAAGTAGAGGATAATAACAGGTGTGAAGTCCCAAGGAATTTTTCTTAATAATGGTGCATGTTGATTAAGATGATGTTCAGTAATACGTGGTAGCATCTTGTGTGTCCTAGAATTGTTGCTGTGATATGAACCTGGGTGAGGGAGGTACTCTCCATACATTGTGCATCATTGGACTGGCGCAAAATCTGGATGCAGTGTTCACTCAGATGGAGGAATGTTTTGTTCTCTTCATTGGAAATGGGCAGCTCAATATGTGTATGTTCATATCATGCTTATGAAGTAGACAGCCTATGTGTCTGTATGAATACAGTTTGCACAAGACTGAAGTAGATCTTCCACTTCTAACATAGCCTCAATCAATATGGCAGTTGTGCAATTCACTGGGAATAAACTTGTGTATAAAATACACAATATATCCCACTCACTTATAACATAAGACCAGCGAGTTCTAAGTGGTCATAGTTTTGCCTAGACAATACAGAATGAGACGCTGAGAACCATATGAAAAGTATGCATTTATAATTAGCATAAACGTACTATGCAAAGCTGCCGCGTTATTTTAAACAAGCCTATCATTTAACACGATTACATATAAGCCTAAAAAGTTTTTACTAAGTCAATGCCCCACATCATTAATCTCGTACTTGTGACCCTTGTAAACCTAAATGACGCCTAGATATACATATGCGGAAAGGACTTATAAAACTAGATAAACAGCACGAATTACCACAGTTATAACTCAGAATCTGTCAATCTAGTCGTTACGTATCCAGGTTATCGGTGGTTGTAATACACCCATTTCAAAACATCTCCATACCTAAGGGCACAATCATTGACACCCGTTCCTCTGTGAAACGTGTACTACTACGGTAGATAGGATGTGTCGACGTATCGTATGTGGTCATGCTTGCAGGGGATTAATTTCAGAAACACACTCACTTTTGTTGCTCACCTTGGTTTGACCTTGTTTGCTTCGTTGGCTGTTTTTCTCACACACACTTTCATCTGCTTGTCCGTGTCTCCCTGTACTTTCAATTCTTCCGTGTCTTCCATTTCTGGTTGGGAATATGCCTAAGAATCACGCGAACATCGACATTAACACAATACCACACACAAATCACCTAATTTGCGTACCTCAACCGTTAACATCTTTCTTGGTTACAAAACAATCACGCATCAGCGACATCTTATTCTGAGTCCCCGAACTAACGGCACGTGTTTACTTATTCCGATACAAATTTGTCCGTAAGTGACATACGGCGATGATATGTGACATAGTGTCACATGAACAAAATTCAGTGCCCTTAACGGCAATTTTTTTTTGTGAACGTGAAGTTTGCGAACTACATGAGAATAGTGCCGGCACGGGAGTGATGGATCTGTAGTGGTAATAAGTGGACCGGCAAATGTTATGCGTAAGAAGAATACGTAACGCATATGTGTAATTTTGTTGGAAAAAAAAAAAAAAAAAAAAAAAAAAAAAAAAAAAAAAAAAAAAAAAC